>OCVV012851755.1_pt1 | contig 68979 bp, 71 predicted proteins | sample 1539721 | NCBI WGS metagenome assembly OCVV01 (sample SAMN02144230, study PRJEB22623) | gut metagenome | biome: sheep rumen | host: Ovis aries | place: New Zealand
CGGTCCGCAATCGCGAAAATCACTTCAAACATCAGCTCCAGCGGCCCGATCAGCAGCCGGTAGAGCGCAGATCCAAAACTCATGCTTATCATCCTCTATGTCTTCCGGGAACGGAGATTGCGGTATACACCAATTTAATATAATAAATTAGAAGGCCGTACTTGTCAAGAAAAGATTTGCGCTGCAAGGCTCAGGTTTCCTTCGCCGATTTGGTTTTTCCGGTTGAATCCGGTGCGCTGGCGTGGTATAATTGGGAGGTACGTACGTGGAATCATCTTTTCACACGATAGGAGAAAGATATGCAAGCAGTCATTCTCGCAGCCGGCATGGGCAAGCGGCTGAAGCATCTGACGGCAAACAACACCAAATGCATGGTCAAGGTCAACGGCGTTCCGATGATCGACCGGATGCTCGCCCAGCTTGACCGGCACGGACTGTCACGAATCGTTTTAGTGGTCGGCTATGAGCGTGAAAAGCTCAAGGCGCACGTCCGCAGTCTGCCCATCTCCACACCCGTCGAATTCATTGACAATCCGGTCTTCGACCGGACCAACAACATCTATTCTCTGGCGCTGGCGAAAGAAAACCTCTGCGCCGAGGACACGATTCTGCTCGAATCGGATCTGATCTTTGAGGATTCCGTGCTGGATCTTCTGCTGGACGACCCCAGGCCGAATCTGGCCCTGGTAGACAAGTATGAGAGCTGGATGGACGGGACCTGCGCCCTGCTCGACGAGAACGACGGGATCGCTGCCTTCGTTCCCAAGCAGAGCTTTCGCTACGACGAGATCGCAAGCTACTACAAGACCGTCAATATCTACCGGTTCAGCCGGGAGTTTTCCCAAAACCAGTACGTTCCCTTCCTGGAGGCTTACGTCAAGGCACTGGGAGAAAACGAATACTACGAGCAGGTGCTGCGCGTCATCACGATGCTCAACCACACCTCGATCCGGGCCAAGCGGCTGACGGGTCAGCGGTGGTACGAGATCGACGACGTGCAGGATCTTGACATTGCGGAATCCATCTTCACCGACAGTGTATCGGATCGCGCGGCAAAGCTCCAGTCCCGCTACGGCGGCTATTGGCGCTATCCGGGCATGCTGGACTTCTGCTATCTGGTCAACCCCTACTTCCCGCCCAAGCGGATGAGCGACGAGATCAAGGCCAGCTTTGAGACGCTGCTGACGCAGTATCCCTCCGGGATGCACATCAATTCCCTGCTGGCGGCCAAGAACTTCGGCCTGTCGGAGCGGAGCATTCTGGTCGGCAACGGGGCAGCGGAGCTGATCAAGGCCTTCATGGAACGTCTTTCCGGCAAGGTCGGGATCATTCGCCCGAGCTTTGAGGAATACGGCCACCGTTATGCGGATCAGGTCGAGTTCCGCCCGGAAAACCCGGATTTCTCCTATACCGCAGACGACGTGATGGCGTTCTTCTCCGCGCATCCGGTGCAAAATCTGATCCTGATCAATCCGGACAACCCAAGCGGAAACTATATCCCGAAGGCCGGCCTTCTGCGCTTGGTTGACTGGGCCAGGGAGCGGGAAACCACCCTTCTGGTGGATGAGAGCTTTGCGGATTTTGCAGACGAGTTGGATAACAGTCTGCTCGATCAGGATCTGCTCGACCGGAACCCGCATCTGTTCGTCATCAAGAGCATCTCCAAGTCCTACGGCGTACCCGGCCTGCGTCTCGGCGTCCTTGCGTCCGGAGACAGCAGCACGATCGCAGCACTGAAAAAGGACGTCTCCATCTGGAACGTCAACTCCTTTGCGGAGTTCTACCTGCAAATCGAGGAAAAATATCAGTCCGATTACCGCAGCGGCATGGCCCGCTTCCGTGCCGAACGCGCCCGCTTCGCCGCAAAGCTGGCGGAGCTTCCCGGTCTTCGGGTGATCCCCTCCCAGGCAAACTATATGATGGTCGAGCTGACAAAGCCGGGGCAGAAGGCGAAGGATCTCCTGGCCGTCCTGCTCTCGAAGTATAATCTGCTGGTCAAGGAGCTGACCGGAAAAACGGGCGGGGAGTATCTCCGCTTTGCCGTGCGCAGCACCGAGGACAACGACTGCCTGCTGGCAGCCCTGCGAAAGGAGCTTGCAACATGAAGATTTGCGTCATCGGCGGCGGCAATATCGGCACGCTTTGCGCCGCGGAGCTGGCGGCCGGCGGATGCAAGGTCGCCATGTACACCTCCCGCCCGGAAGCCTGGTCGAAAACCGTCAGCGTTTACGACGCCGACGAGAAGCTGCTGCTGAAAACCGACGGCGTGAAGCCGACGGACGAGCTTGCTGAGGCCGTTTCCGGCGCGGCCCAGATCTGGATCACGCATCCGGCTTTTCTGTTTGAATCGCTTGCAGCGCAGCTCCTTCCCCACGTTCGTGCCGGGCAGATGCTTCTGGTCATCCCCGGCAGCGGCGGCGCGGAATTTGCCTTTCGTCCGCTGCTGGAAAAGGGCGTGATCCTCTGCGGCCTGCAGCGGGTCCACTGCATCGCCCGGCTGAAGCAGAAGGGCGAAAGCGTTTACGCGCTGGGCAGAAAGCCGTCTCTTGCCCTCGGCGCGATCCCCGCAGGCGAAGCTCCGCGCTGCGCGGAGGAGATCGAGCGCCTGCTTGCCATTCCCTGCGAGCCTCTGCCCAACTACCTCTCCGTCACGCTGACGCCTTCCAATCCGATCCTCCATACTTCCCGGCTGTATTCCATGTTCCGCGACTACGCCCCGGGCATGGTCTGGGACCACAATATCCGCTTCTACGTGGAGTGGACGGACGAGGCAAGCGAAATCATGCTGGCCTGCGACGCCGAGCTGCAGGCGCTGTGCGAGCTTCTGCCCCTCGACCTGCGGGAGGTCCGCTCCCTGCGCGTACACTATGAATCCGAGACAGCCGCGCAGTTGACCGCCAAAATCCAGAGCATCCGCGCCTTCCGCGATATTACGAGCCCGATGAAGCAGACCGCAGCCGGCTGGATCCCGGATTTCGGCTCACGGTACTTCACCGCCGATTTCCCCTTCGGCCTGAAAATCATCCGCGACGTCGGCGCTCTGGCCGGACTTCCCATGCCGAATATCAACCGGCTCTGGAACTGGTACGAGCAGACCGCCCGCCTGCCTGGTGTCGCCTGCTTCCGGCTGGACGCGGATTCGCTGGACTCGCTGATCCGTCTTTACGCCTGACCGGATAGACCGTTCGCCCGAATCACCCCGCGCAAGCGGACAAACAGGCCGGGCGTCTCCCCTGCCCTGCATACCAAACAGGGGAATTTCCAAAGACAAATCCACGGCGGATGACCTGTTGGAAATTCCCCTGCGAAACAAATCGGGCCGTCCATGAAAAAAAGGCTTGATTTTTGCAGGTCGATGCTGTATAATACACGCGTGGTCGGCAAGACCGATTCCTCATTCGGGCCTTTAGCTCAGTTGGTTAGAGCTCCCGGCTCATAACCGGTTGGTCCTGGGTTCGAGTCCCCGAAGGCCCACCATATAGGGGTATAGCTCAATTGGTAGAGCGGCGGTCTCCAAAACCGTAGGCTCAGGGTTCAAGTCCTTGTGCCCCTGCCATTTTTCACAAAAAAGGCGCCTTGAATGGTGCCTTTTTTGTTATTTCTTTGTGCAATTTTCACAATTTCTTCGCCCTTTTGATTTGTGCTGAAATTTATACCGATTTTGATAGTGGTAAAATAGTGGTAAAATATTGGTAAAGCGTGGTGGGCCTCTTACACGCATTCCGGCGCTCCTCTCTCTTTTAGAAGGGATTGGTATCATCAGATATTGAATCTTCGGTATACATCATTATTACATCTACATCATCTTCAATATCCGGGAGTTTTCTTTTTGCTTTTTCTTTTACTCTCGTGCCTCGGTAGAGCGCCCGAAGAAACTCGTAATTTTTGCGGCGGCGGAGTAAGCGGATTAAATTGCTTTGGGCTCTTGTCGGCATTGCACCGCCCTCCCACAATGTCCAGTAAGTGTCCGGGAAGCCGAGGATGCGGGAGAGTTCTTCGGGGGTCTCTTCCAGCGCCTCGCGTATGTCTCGGATACTGTCGGGCGTAATTAAACCGTGGTTGCGCCTATATTTTCGGTTGGCCTGCTCTTCATTGTAGTCCCGGATCGCTGTAGCCTGCACGTCCTCGCAGGCGGCGCAGTATAGGCCGTTATAGTACACCTTTTCGCCCTCGACTTCACCTTCCATGTCGGCTTCTAATAGTTCCGATCCACAAATCGGACAATGCATAGAATCAAATTTTCCAAACTCCATAACTATATCTCCTTTCAAAATCCAAAACCGCCCATTGACATTTGCTGATCCACTTGCTGTTGATACATCTGCTGTTGATACATTTGCTGTTGCATTTGTTGTTGCTGCTGCTGGTCCCGGCGGCGCTTGTCATCGGCCAACATGCAGTCCATTTCATCTTCAATTCTTCTTGCGTCATTGTAGTTGACCGGGCGAGCATTTTTGACTGTTGGCGGATCTGGTATATTACGTGTTTTGAATAGCCCACAGGCGATAAACAGTAGCAACCCTGCATTGCTGAAGAAAATAGCATAGATAACAATCCCAATTATTAGTGCGATTTCCATAGTGCTTCCTCCTTTAAAATTTTTGTACCTTAATTTTGTCATATTTTTGAAGGAGAGTCAAATCGCAAAGCTCTTATATAACTATTTTTGCATGTTCACAAAAAGTTTACAAAATTTCTTATATAAAGAAAAAGCAGGGGTGAACCCCCCTGCTTTGCTTTTGGTGTCATTCTCCAACTTTTGACAGCCCTTGTTTGTCTGAACTACCAGAATTGAAAGCAATCAACTTCTCCCAATCAATTGCGCCTGTCTCGTCACAAAATTGTAAGGAAAAATCAAGCGTCATCCTGTTAAGAGCTCTTGCATAAGCCGCCCGGAATGTTTTGGCATACTCTTCCGGCTTAGTGCCCATATAGGTAATAATCTTAGTGTAGAAATCTTTATCCCCGGTCAACCACCACCAATAATCTCTCCCGGCAAGTTCCATCGTGCCATTACGATTTGTGTTCTTTTTGCCATAACCGTAACCAATCACGGGGAAAAATGCTTTGCGTGCCTGTTGCGCTCGCTTTGCAGCCGCCGCAAAATTCTGTTCTTGCCGCTTCCGGGAATCCGCGTTAAATACACTTGTCCCCGATTTTACTGCGATTGTATATATAGCTGTGCCCGCGTCAACTGTAATATCAGCGCCTTCCGTCATTGCTTTTTGCCCGCCCGATACAACAATTGCAAGAGGTTCGAAAAACAGGTTGCCGAACAATGTTTCTTCGCTTGAACTTACAAAGGCCGCAAGAATGCTGTCAACCACTTCTGCGGCGGTTTGGACACCTTTTGCCCGGTAGAGGTAGATGTTCTTTTTCTTTAGGATTTTGTAAATATCTATTCCGTCAAGATTTGCCGTCAAGCGTTCGTAAAAAGTTTCAAGTGCTTTCGCTATTGTCTCTATTACTGCTTGTTCATTATACCCATTGTTCAATGGTTCCTCTATCATACTGTTTCTCCCTCTTCCAATTTATAGAGATTGTGGATTGATGTTCCACGGAATCTTTTTGTCCGTACCTCTATAGTGCCATCTGCTACAGCAACTATAGCTCTGCCAACAGCCTCCGCGAGACCAACCGGGACTGCATTCCCGATTTGTCTGTATTTGTCCGTTACAGTACCAATCAGCTTCCAATCGTCGGGGAACTGCTGAATCCGTGCATACTCTGCCACACTTAGCGGGCGATCCTTTGTCGGGTGACAAAGCATTGTTGCTTTTTGCACGGGACTTGTAACAAGTGTGGGAGAAGGTAAATCATAGGATAATCTGCGAAAAAAACCAACTTTACCGCCCCCGGAAAGGAAAGCGCCGCCCATTGCTTTCTTCTGAACGTCTGGGGGAAGGTCACGCCAGTTTCCGCCCTCTGGAACAAGCCGTAAAACTTTCAGCCGCTCGGGACTAAAGGAACCGCATTCTCCGGGGTTATCTTCGAGGTCTTTTATGACGCTGCCGATGGTAGCCCAACGATATTTCGGCTCCTGGTGCCTGGGAAAGTGTGTTGGGGCTGGTAGTAACACATTTTCATTGTCACGGCTGCCAATGAAAATCATCCGTTCTCGGAACTCTGGAACGCCATAATATACCGCATCCAAAAGGCCATACCTGATTTTGTACCCAGTTTTCTGCAACTCATCCAGAACAACATCGAGGACAGTTGTATCTGTTGACTGTCCATGCTCGTCAGTGAGTGGTGTGCTTCGCAATCCCTTGACATTTTCCATGACGAAAAATCTCGGTTGTATGCCAACAACCATCCTAATAAACTCCATGAATAAGCTGCCCCGTGGGTCATTTATTCCGAGGCGCTTCCCCGCTGGGGAAAAAGGCTGACAAGGAGGGCCACCACATACCAAAAAAGGTTCTCCGCGCTTCATTTCTGTTGCTTCAAGGAGTTGTTCTGGCGCAATTTTGCAAATATCACCGTGAATAGCTTTATGACCGTTAAGCTCCATAGTGTCGCAACAAGGCTTGGAAAAATCCTGTCCAACCCTAATATCAATACCGGCCTTCATCAGTCCAATATCAAGACCCATCGCGCCAGAAAACAGGCTAATAGCCCTCGTGTCCAAAGGATTCACCAACTTTCGCTAAAGGTGGTTTTATAATATCACATTTTTTGATGGTTTTCAACACAAAAAGCCCCGGTTTTGTCCGGGGCTTGTAAGGCTTATTTGTAGTTACTTCTGCAACTCGGCGATTTTGGCGTCAATATATCTCTTAGCCACGAGGATGGACTTGATAGTGTCCAGAGTCATATTGATATCATCGGGATCGGTCTCTGCGTTGGTGCCTCCATTGATATAGCCTCCATCCAGCAACTCGCGCAGCGCGGGCTGTGCCCAAGCGGGAGCAGTGTGGATATCAGTGATGAGGTCAGAAACAGGAGCAGCAGGGGCAGGGGTTGTGACAGGGGCAGGAACAGGAGCAGGAGCAGGGGCGGGGGCGTTGAGCTTGTCCAGGGCCTTTTGTACATCAGACCGGAATCCGTCCATAGTGTAGGACATTCCGAGGCCGCGCCAATAGTGTTCCGGGTCTCCGTGCGCAGAGGCAATGCCCTTTGCGTGACCTTCCTTATGACTACAAATAGTGGAGGGAGAAAGGTTGTATTCTTTGCAGAGGAAGGCGAACAGCTCCACCGCCGCGTTGTAGGCCGTGCGGCAATGTTGCTGGGCCTTTTCGCGGTCAAGGACCGTGAACTTGCCGCCGGTGCTGTATTTGATATAAGAGCTTTCGCACATCTCAACGCCGATATGCGTGTTGTTGGCGCTGCCGCCGGCGTGCCAACCCCGGTAGTTCCACGGTAAGCACTGGATGATGTAGCCATGATTGGCGTCAATAACAGCATGGACAGCGACCTCTTTGCCGGCCACATTCCACAACTTTTGAAACACTGCCGCGCTTGGCTGAGCACAACCCACGGAATGCAACATCAGACCCTTCGGGCCTTCATTCTGGAATTTGATATATCTACTATCAGCTCTCCGAACATTGTACTTATAACAATCGTTGTTCGTGATGAAATTTTCCATCAAGTCCATTATTTGCCGCCCCCTTCTGTTGCTTCAGGAACACCGACAATAATGCTCTTCAGCACGGACATGACAGCGGCAAGAGCGGCGACAGACAGGACATGCAGCCAATCAACCTCATGGATTCCAACCGCCACGGGGATCATACCGACAGCGGACTGGGCAGCGGTGTGGGCGGCTCTCGTAAGAGCGGCTTTCCAGAACTGTTTTGTGAACATAGTTATATACCTCCTTATTTTGAGTTATTGATTTGCTTTTTGATTTCTTTTATATCCTCGGAATTTTGTTCGATCTTTTCTTCTAAGACCGGAATCCGATGGGCGAAATCATTGTGGGCCCGGACTTCCCGGGTGAGCTCTTCGATTTTGGTGTTGGTTACAGCCTGGGCTTTGTCCAGGTTGTGCTGTGCCTCTGTGCCCGCCTTGCGGATTGTCGCCCATGCGGTAATAACAACACCAGCAAAAGTAAGGATGCCAATGAGAATTTGGACAATCAATTCACTTTTCATGTCGGCTCCTCCTCTTCTTCCGGGCCGGGGTCCAATACCTCGGTATACAAGCCGACATCTTCTGCTGGGACGTCCAGGCAAGGGCCAATAATTGTTGTAGGCTCGGCGGCAAGCGCGAGGACAAATCCAGCGTCGGCAATTAACCTCTTCCCGCCCAATTTGTAGGGCGGGTCTGCTGGCCTGTGCGGTGTTACTGTTTGCCCTCCATCCGGGCGGGTGATGATATACAGTTGCTTAATAGTCATTACTCATTACCCCCTGTGTAGTCATATATAATAGTGGCGTTGGCAGCGCCCCACGGAGCATTAGCTACTGCATCTTGTGACCAGGGGACGCGGATCGTGGTGAGAGCCGTGCAGCCGGAAAATGCGGCTGCATTAATTGTCGTGGGCTGCCCCAAAAATGTTACGTTAGTTAGGGCCGTGCAACTTTGATATGAGTTACCGATGTCTACAACATTAGCAGGTATAACGACATCATCCAACGCACTACACCCGGTGAAGGCTGACCCATAGATATGCTCCAATCCAGCCGGGAGATCAATATGACGCAGCCGCGAGCATCCGCTAAAAGCATTATATTGGATAGTTTTGACTGTCGCTGGTATATTAACATCCTCCAATTGATAGCAATTACGATACAATGCACTGGCCGTAGTGCTATAGTCAGCTCTAATCCGACGCGCGGAAATGCCCGAAAAAACCGGCGCATTGGCATTAGTACAAACAATATCCACGTCGTTGATGTTTAATGGTGGCGATGATATGCCGGAAGGGGTGGATCCATAGAGATCCTCAATGCTGCCACCCGGAGCCGGGACAGCTCCGGCGATGTGTCTAATCCTCCTGCATTGATTAAGGTTGGTCCCCTCCGCATAGCCTCCGCATAGCAGATTAGCGCAGTAGTTAAAGCGAGGCCAGATATTGCTTGAGGCAAGCTGATAGCCACATGCAACATACTCAAGCCCGGCCTGTCCCTCGAGAGCATATGACCCGACCTCCACCCCGTTGCCAGCGATGACATATGTCAGACATGATGCGTTGATGGTCGATGTTGCATAGGGATCCTTACACAGGACGCCATTACTGCCATTGCTGCCCAGCTTGTGCGCTCCGCCAGAGACAACGCACTCATAACGACCAGGGGCATATGTATGCGTGAGAGTCATATTACCCACAATGGATTCCGCCGGCGTGCCATCCCCATAGTCGATTGTTACGCCATTCCTACTGAAGATATTTAGAGTTAGCTCGACCGCATTAATAATATCCAGACCAAGCCTCGATGTGTTTGGAGTATCGCCAGCATAGAGAGCAAATATATTAATCTTGCGCCCCCATGATTTGACGTACTCAACAGTTAGCTCCGGATTTTCACCGCGAATATAACCAGCCGTCCAGAACACAAAATCCAGCCCAGGGATATCGGGAGCAGCCGGGAACTCATCCATCTCGGCAAACTCTGCCGTTGTGTAGGCATATAGTCGCTCACCGGTCAGGCCATTGTAAAAATTCACGTCACTCCGCATTGGCTCCGACTGGACATTGTCTGTCGAGATAGCCGCGATAGCCTGCGCCATTTGCGCAGGGGTATAGGTGTCCTGTGTCTTTGCTTTGGCCCGGATCGCGTCGGCAATATCGGAGTAGTGCTGTGTGTTAGTAATCTTGTTAGCCATAATTAACCGCCCCCTTAGTATGCTGTTGTATCAGCAGATCCAATCTGCACAACAACAATGTCAGCTATGTCCTGTTTGTCCTGATTTGTGAGGATATAATCCTGTCCAGGGGTCCCTTGTGGGCCTTGCGGACCTGTTGCACCAGTGTCGCCCTTGTCGCCCTTTTCACCTTGAGGGCCTTGCGGGCCTTGCTCTCCTTGAGGGCCTTGTGGGCCAGTAGCACCAGTAGCACCAGTAGCACCGGTTTCGCCTTGGATACCTTGCGGGCCCTGTTCGCCCTGTGGACCTTGTGGGCCTGTTGCGCCGGTGTCACCTTTATCGCCCTTGTCGCCGGTGTCACCTTTGTCGCCCTTATCTCCTTTTTCGCCCTGAGGACCCTGAGGGCCTTGAGCACCATCAAAAGCGCCGGAGTCAGCCTCGTCACGGATGGATTGGGCAACACTACGCGCCTCGGTAGCTGCGGAGAGAGCGGCTTGTGTAGCTTCGGTAGCACCAGTGGCGGCTGTAGTAGCAGTGGTTGTTGCAGCCTCGGCAGCCTGTACTGCTGTTTCTGCGGTCTCCACGGCTTCCTGGGCCTGTGCAACAGCCTCCTGCGCGGCTTGCAGAGCGGTTTCCACGCCTCCGAGAACTTCTTTTGCATACTCGATCAGCCGTGCGCCGGTTACTAATTTTGCGTTGAGATTTGCATTACAACTCATTGTGTTATACCTCCCCATGCAGAAGTGTGTAGATGTCCATATATTGCGGAATTGACGCTGTAATATAGCCATTGGAGCTTGTAAGCCGGAGTTGCCATGTGATGGGCGTTCCGGGTTCCAAGGCAAGTGTTTCGGCCTCGGTTAGGGAAAAGAGTAAGTGTTTTTCATCCACCATCAACATATCCGAAGCGTTCTTCACGAACTGAATTTCGCCCTGTTTAATGGTGAGTTCGCGGGTTGGAAAGTCCGATAAATCAACGTCGGTTTGGATAATATGTCTTGGGGTTGTACCTTGTACCATAGGTGTTAGCCTCCTTTTTCCAGCGCGGAAAGGCGCTTTGCGAGCGTGAGTTTCGGGGTGCCGATCTCAATGCTGTCATAACGATCCGTTAAGCAGTTATATGTGGTTTTGATGATTTTGGCTTGTAACTGTCCGACCATAGGATGCGTAATATTGCAAATATCGCACAACGTCAATTCGTTCCAATCCAAACCCTCGATTCCAGGTTCATCCACCGCAACAACAGCGGCGGAATAAAGAACTTGATCCTTGTGGTTTGCGTCATAGTACGCTTGACCCTTTGCCGTGACCTGCGTCCGGGTAGGTGTGGTGCCGTACTCCAAATCCGTAAACTCATTTGTTACATCAAGGATTTTGAGCTTCGGCTGCCTCCAAGCGGTGCCGATCCGGGGGCTTGTGATTGTCGGGCTGGTGCCGTTGTTGCTGATATAATCGCCATACACAATAACATCGTCGCGCTTGTAATAAGGCAAAACAGAGTTAATACAACTCTCGGTGTTTTCCTCATAGCGGAAGCTCACCATATTGCGCCCGAAGCGGACATTGTAAGTATGCTGTGCGCGGGAGAGCAGCAAGTTACAGTTGTATTTGTTGTAGCGCCACTCGCCGCCGTAAACATCAAGCATGGAGCCTTGTGTGCCGCCCATAATGTCCCGGACAGATTTGGGGTAGTCAATATCCAGCCGGATTGGATGGTCGGATGTAATATCGGAGGCAAAGCGGAAGGGACAAGAGGGTTTGACAGTGTTGCCATTAAGCAGGGCCAAGCACGTCCAGAGGGATGACGGATGGGCTCCGTGGATATAGTAGCCGGAGAGGTCATAGCTGATATGTCGGGCCTTAATCGTAGCGTTGCCCATAATATCCATGTCCACGTCGTAAATTCTGAAGGGTTCCGGGTCTTCCGATGGGCTGTGTTTTGCAAGAATGATATAGCCGGGGGCAATGCCGGAAAACATGATAGCAGCTAAATCATTGACAGCCCCGAAGTGGATTGTGCCGGTAAGCTCAAACCCGCCGTTGCGCTCCTCCGTGACAATGCAACTTGATAAGTTATTGATTTTTCCGAGGCCCAGCGTGGTAAATGCTGTTTCCGAAGGGAGGTACAGATTTGGTCTAAATATAGCCATTGTAATCCCTCCTTACAGTTGCCACCAGCGGGGGATGATATAAGCCAGATTATCGGAATTGCTCCACTGTAAGCGGACAGCCGCGCCGAAGCGTAATATCGGTAAATCTGTGCCGGACACTTGTATCGCGTCGGTGCGGGTTTTGTTGCCGTTGTCACTGACCATATACATTGCCCCGGTCTCGCAATCCAGATATACATCATTTGCGCTACTGTCGGCGGTCACTGTAATGGTTTGCGTTTGATAATGCCCCGCTTCGACGTCAAATCTGTCCTCATATGTGATTGTGAGAGTGCCGGAGCCCATGAATTGAAAAAGCGGATAAGCGTCGTGACCGTAGTCATTAGTTAGGCGGAGCGGCTCGTCCGTGGGGATATATTTTGGCGTAAGTGCATCGTTAAGATATATTTGCGGGTGGGCCATAAAAGTAAGGTCAAAGCGGACAAAGCTCTCTTGCACCACGTCAAACTCAATCGGCCCGGAAAAATAAGCTAATCTGTGCTGCCCAGTGTAGCCGTCAACCAACTCGGCGTAGCCATCGGATTGTAACCGTTCGGCGAGGCTCGAAGCATAAGTGGGATAAGATTTACCCGCTGGATTGGCCCAGCAATGGTAAGTAATCTGCACGTCCTCCCATGCGTCCTGGGGAACAATGATATTCCCGGAGCGGCCCGGGACGGAGTATATATCCGCCCGGCGCTGCGGTTTTGTAATCTTGGGGACTTCTTCGATTTCAATTCCATAGCTCTTGGACATAAATGTATCGTTAAAGATAAAGTATCCCATAAGAATACCTCCTTATATTAAGCCCATACAGCGCTTTCGCTGTTGATTGCGCGGTTGATCTTGTCCATAACAGCGTCGGCAATGCTTTCGGCGCTCTGTCCGGGGGCCGCGTGGACTTGTACCGTGACTGCTCCGGCGGCAATGCTGCGTTGCTGGTTGTAGGTTGTGCCGCCATAAGCGGCGGCGTCGGGAAGTTGGAAAGAAGAAGGGCTTTGCAGGGCTGAACCCATCATCCTCGAACCAGCGGCGGCGATTTTGCCCGTCATGCGATCCATACCATTGATAAGACCTTGGCCCAGAAACTCACCGAAACCAGTGGTAATTTTGGAGGGGGATGCGATCTCAGCAGTATTTCGCATTGTGTTAATGACCGTGCGCATAACACTTGCCGCAGTCCTTGCGATTTGCTGTGCTTTGGCGTTAAGACCTTTTTTAATACCTTCAGCGGTATACTCGCCGACCGGTTTGCTATCGTACTCGGCTTTGACCTTTTCGGCCGAAATGCCGTCGCGGTAGCGCTTCATGAAGGTGCTCGCTATATTTTTGCCCTTACCGTAGAACTGCTGCACGCCTGATTCGATCCCATCATCCAAGACTTGTACTGTCACAAGGCCGCTTTCTTTGAAATCGCCGCTCTTGTAGCCATTGGCGACTGCGTCAGATACAGCCCGGGCTGCTGTCTCAGCGTTGTCAAGGCCCTCTGTTACGCCGAAGGCATAGGAGGCTGTATTAATCTCGCCCGCCTCAGTCATCTTGGTAACCGTTACTTGATGGCCCAGGACATATGTCGTGCCATCAGCGATAGCCGTACCCATTTCTTCGCCCTTCTCCCGGGCCTCTGGGATAGCGGCATCAACAGTGTCAATCATGCTCTGCGTCCCGGTCTCCGTGGCTGTTGTGGCTTTGTCCATGCTCTCAGTGACACTCTCGGACATATTGGCGGTAGCAGTTGCCCACGCCTGTTCCCATGTTGGAGCGCCGCTCGTTCCGACGCGGAAAGCCTCTTCCAGTTGAGTGAGTTGATTTTCTACTTCCTCTACACCTTCATAGCCATTCTTTTTATAGTCATCGACAAGCTGTTTCTGGATTGCAATTTGCCGCTTAATGTCAATAATATCTGCTTCGGTGATTTCGCCGCGCCGTTGGCTGTAGTTCTCAATCTGTGTAAGACCGCCGCTTAAAATCTCAATAACAGCGCCGTTATTGCCCTCTGCGGCCTGCGCCATAGCGTCCCCATAAGTGGATATAGTAGATACATACTCTTTATCAAGAGCAATCGCGGATTCCAGGTTTTTATTTGCGGTGTCGATCTGCTCCAGAGTTGTGTTATATTTTGCACTTAGAGCCTCCGCCTCCGCTTTGGTAGATGCATAGGCGTCGTCCATCGGATTGAGCTTAGACAAGCGGCGTTTTGCATTTTGGAGCAGCTTATCTGTGCGGTCAAGGTCGGTGTGGAGATCGCCAAGCGTAACTCTGTACTCTGCTATATCGCGGCGGTTCCCTTTAAGATTCAGAGTAGCGTCGGCATACCGGGCCTGGGCAGCGTCCAGCAATGCAAGAGCGGTTTTTGCTTCAATAACGTCCGCCACGGATTCTTTCATGGTTCCGTACTGCTCAATAATATTGCCATTCATACTGTATTCTGTGTCCAGCGCATTATTGAGCTCGCCCAAAATGTAGTTAGCCCGGTCTTTGTTTGCGTCGGTTACATAGCCATTTTCATCCGTGAGGGTTTGGAGCTCTTTCCATAAGTCTGTCACCCGGTCACGCTCGTCAAGGATTGCGCGGGCGTTGTCGTTGTATTCTGAGTGCAGTGCCTCGGAGGATTCGCGGAGACCATCGGTTCTTTCTGTGAGGGCTTCAACTTCTTCGTCCAGCCCCTCGAACATTTCGGGGATTTCATAGGCTCCCCGGCCCAGCGTGTCGATCAGGCCGCCCGTGACAAGATCCAAAAGTTGAAAAGCGCCAACAAGCACATTGCCAACAATCTCGGCGATCCCGGAGATTGCCTGCTGCACGCGGGGATCTGCGAGCTTTTGCGTCAGCATGTCAGCAACCTTTTCGATTGCGGGGGCCATCCCGACAGCGAACCTGTTTTTAGTGCCCTCCACGGCTTTGCCCATCCGATCCATGCCGTCCTGTGCTTTGTTGAGTGCCTGCAGCGCCCGCCCGGAGAGTACATAGCCCATATCATGGGCCTCTTTTTTAAGTCCAGCGATTTCGTCGGCGTCGGCTTCGATTAAGGGGTTGAGGTCTTTCGCCGATTTGCCCAGCAGCGTCATAGCCAACTGTTCGCGCTCGGTTTCGTTATGGACGCCTTTAAGGGCTTTCAACACATCGTTAAATACATCTTCACTCTTGCGGAGTGTGCCGTTCGAATTTTTGTATTCAACATGCAATTTTTTATAGGCTTCGTAAGCGTCGCCGGAGCCCTTTTTGGCGGATTTCATGGAGTTAGTGACTTTGGTGAGGCTACCTGTTATGGTGTTAAGGTCAACATCCACCAAATCAGTCATGTACTTGTACTCTTGCAGAGTATCGGTAGCGAGCCCGGTAACGCTGGACATTGTTTCGATCTCGTCCGCATACTCCATACCGGCCTGTGCAGCGTCACGCATAGCGCCGGCAAACTTTTTGCCGAGGTCAACCAGCTTCGAAAAACCGGTCTTAATAGCTTCGGCGGCTAAAGAGCCTTTCATCACATCGCCCCAACTCCGGGTCTGCTTTTCGGCGTCCTCCATGGAGTCAGTAACTTCATCGGTAGATTTGTCCAGGCTCTTTAACTCTTTTTCGCTTTGCTGCAATTCCTTTTGCTGATCGTTCAATTCGTCGTTGCAGTCATCAAGCTCGTGCTGCATCTTGTTCAGCTCGGCCTGCGCTTTGTTTTGGGCTTGTGTCCATTTAGCAACTTCTTCGGAATCAGCGCCATACATCTCCGTTGCCTTAGCGACAACTTCTGCGATTTGGGCTACTTTCGCTTTTTGAGCTTCGATTTCTTGAGCAAGGATTTTCGCTTTTCCCGCCGCTTTTTCCTGCGCCGTGGTGGATTTATCCCACGTGGACTCCAACAGCTTCATCGCGCTGTCAAGGGTCTTCCCCTGCGTGATTAAGCTATCAATATTTTTCTTATACTCGGCAAAATTGTCGATTTGGAGCTTAGGGCCGATAGTAGCCATGTAGTGTCACCACCTGATAAATAGATAATGGGGCGGGGTGTCCCCCGCCCCGAAGGTTGTTAGTCATATTCAAGGGCATCGTCGCCCTGTACTGTGTGTGTTTGTGTGAGATAGGCCGTGCCGTGATATACCGCGTCACAATCCAGCAAGTCAAGGATTGTGGCAGGGGTCTCATTTAAAAATGATGGAACATCATAGCCCAGCCGGAGACCATGATAGAGCATCCATTGAAAATTTAGCTCTATTTGTGGGCCGGAACCGCCTTTTTTTTTGACGTTGCTTTGATATTGCGCTTTTGGGCGGCGACATATACATTCACAGCAGCATCAGAGAGCCGGGAAAAATCATCGGCGTCAAGGTCAAGGATTTCGTCGGCGGACATGTAGTCCGTGCCGTTCTTGTGCGCTCCGGCATTGATAAGCACGGAGATAAACTTACACATATTATCGATTTGATTGCCATATGTGCCCATAATAGCGGGAATCAGCTTGTTGATATCGCCGCCCTCGCAGATTTCGGACAAATCCCGATAGGCCCGCATCGTATAGGCAAAAGAAATGTTTTTTCCGTTGATTTCCATTGTTTTTTCCTCCGATTTTTCTAATATAAGAAATTTTCTGATTATATTTCTTATATAACTTTTTATATAACTTTTTTCGGCCCGCCCGGAGTTGAACCGGGCTTGTACCTCTGAGCCGATATGTTGGGGCAGCGATTGCCGCCCCTTATTAGTGATTAAGGTTCCTGCGTGTTTCCGCCCTGCTGGGTCTGTCCGCCCTGCTGCGTTGTGCCGCCCAACTTAGCGGCGAGGACCGCTTCAGCAGCCTCTTCGGACTCAAGGAAGCCGCCGCGATAACGCCATGCGTGACCCGCCGCGTCGGAGCGGAACAAGTTGAACTTGTAGTTGGTCGCTTCCATGTTAATGGAGTCGCCCTCGGTCTGAGCGGCCTCTGCGTCCCACACGCCCTTGGCTTTGTACAGCACAATAGGGCGGTAAGTATGCGTGCCGTCGGACTCAAGATAGCGGATGATGTAGCCAAGACCCACGTCAGGCGGGTTCATGCTCTCACCAAAATCAACGCCGCCATTCTCGTCGGGCTCACCCAGGCCGAACACAAAAGCGTCAACTTCGTTCTCCGGCTCGGTCAGTGCGAAGGTAGCAGTGCCGGACTGGAACTTGGCGGGGGCGCTGATCGCATCGACGTTGTCGGCCCTAAATTTTACATTGTCGCTGGTGGTGATGGACAGATCTACAGACACGCCCATCGCAAGGGGCTGGTAGTTGGAGTAGCTTACAGTGCCATCGGAATTTTTGGTATATCTCGCAATTTTAGGTTTGCTAAAACCATCACGGGCTCTTGCCATAGTATTTTACCTCCTATATAGAGTGGTTATTTGTTTGTGAGCTTTTCCAGCTCTTGGTCAAATGTTTGTTGTATTTTGCTCTCAACGGACGCTTTTGCGCTGCGCTCCGCCTTGCCCACGAAGTCATATTTTTGGAGCCATGATGTACCCTTACAAATTGACCGGGCAATTAGGGGGACAGGAACGCCGGAAGGAAACTTTTTTGTTTTGTGCTTGCCGTAGCCATCGAAGCCCAACTTAACGTCAATAACGCCATCGGAATTGCGCATCTTCGAAATGCCGAAGCCGGAAGAAAGGTCTGCCTTTTCCTCTGCTGTAAGCCCGGAAGCAATGCGCCCGGAGTGCCATGAGCGATCTGGGATTTTTGCCATTTCGGACTTGATTGCAGAGGCCATAACAGCCGCGCCTTGATACAGCGCCCGCTTGCATACCTCTTCAGATTCTGCGGAAAGGGCTTCAAGCTCCTTCAGATAATCGCCCACGCCCTCGAATTCCATTGCTTTACGCGCCATAACTCGTTCCCCATTTCCACGAATAATGGATCAGCCCGGTATCGGTTTCGTAATCCACAGAATCCAGGCGCCAAGCTAAGCATAGCTCCGTGAGCTTGTCCTGCAACGCATCAATCACCGGGTCAAACTCGGTCTGTGTGTAGTAGTCAGCGGAGCCTTCAAGACATTGAAGGAACTTTTTGTTATCAGCCTGGAAAGAGCTTCCCTCGCCGTCCTCCTGCCATACAAGATAGGGGGCTGGAGCTTTATCTGGGCGGCGGTAGTGATAAGCGGTTGTTACATCGGCAAAACCAGCGCTGATCTGTCGGAGTGTGTCAGTCAGTGACATCGTGATCACCATCCAATCGGGAAAGGGTAAGATCGGTATATAACAGCCCGGTGTCATCGTCGCGGCCGTGCTGGACCAGGTCAACCCGGAATTGAATTTTGTCGATTGTTGCAATCCAGCCGGCCTGTGTTTCGGGGTGGTGCTCCACGCGGATCAGGCGATCAACCTGTTGACTTACGCCCTTTGCGGCGTAGGCTCGCCCGTAGCCAATTGTGCGGTCTGCAAAAAAGGATTTGTATTGCAGAGTTTTGCGGCGCTTTGGCATAAGACCGGGGGCGGCGGGGGTGTCGGTGATCGTGGACACCGTAACAACGCCGGAATCAAGGATCAGCACGATTGACCACCTCCCGGACACGCCTGTTGTTGAGAGCAATTCGGAGCATGCGCGGCATAGCTGTTTTCTCCGGGTCTGTCAGACCCCTCGCCCTGTAGAGCCATGCGGCGTACATGCGGACGAGGCCAATATCTCTGCTGCACTCCAGATCAAGGGTGATACCCTCGCCGGAAATAGCGCAAATTGCCTCGTCGATCAAAGCGAGGAGCAGTTGGTCATAGGCTGTAGACATTAACTGCAAGTCAAGTTTTAGGATTTGGAGTAATTGTTCCGTAGCCATGATTTAGCCACTCCTTTCTTTTGGTATGCCGGGGCCGGAGCCCCGGCTTCTATGCGTTATTTGTAGTTACAATTAAGAGTTTGCGGTGTCCTGTGCGAAGGTGACAGTGGCAGCAGCGGTAGCGGCAGCAGTGCCGGCGATACCGATAATCACAAATGCCTCGGGCTTGACAGGCTTGCCATCATACCGGGAAATTGCACGGTACACTGTCTGGTCCTGCGTAAAGCGGTTCTCGCCGGAAGCCGCAATGGTGCAGCCTTCACGTTCGCCAAGAAGGTACAGGGAGCCGTAGCCGCCAAGGATCAAGTTGTCAGGCCACTCAGGAATCTGCTCGACAGCGCCGCCGATAACAGGCATCTCTTTGCCCATACCGGACACGATAGCACCAGCCGCATTGATGGACAGAGCCTCAGCAACAAGATTTTTGTATGTCTTGGAGCTCATAGACCAGAACATCTCGCCATTGGAATAGTTCTCTTTGGCATTGCCGGAGGCTTTCAGCAAGCTCTGAAACAGCTTCAGACCAGTGGAGTTGGCGGCGGAAATGTCGATCTTGTTGGTAGCAGCAAGAGCCTCGTCGCTCAAAATGGCGGTGACAAAACCCTTGGGCATGTGGGACCCAGTCCCGAAAGCAATCGCTTTGTCAACTGCCTTTGCGACAGCCTGGGCGAGAGCATCCAGAACAGCGTCAATCAGCTCGACGTCGTTATCATGCAGCAACCAGTTATCCACCGGAACGAAGCCCGCAACCTTGTAGCCATCGATCTCGACAGTGCCATCGGCGGACATCGCAAGCTCGTTGATGTTGCCGCCCTGCTCCGTCCACACAGCCTCGGGAATAGCCCCAAAGACACGCTGACGGGCCTGACCCTTGACGGACTTTTTATTGACATGCTTAATCAGTTTGCTATAACGCTCAACTGTGTCATACAGCATGGGCAGGTCTTCACGAGGGACCATCACATTTGCGTTGGGGGTAGAGGTCAGAGCGCGGATCTGCTCGGCAAATTTCTTGTTGTATTCGGCCTCTGCAAATGCAGTGCGCTGCTCAACAGACATCTCTCTGATAGCGCGAATCTTGTACATAGACATTTGATATGTCTCCTTTCTTGTAGTAGGTTTTTCAGGCTCGGAAGCAGCCTGGGGCTTGGCCTCTCTCTGAGTGGCCTCAATCTTGGACAGCTCATTCTTGAGGTTGTCCAGGGTCTCTTGTGCGGCGCGGATTTCCTCTTCGCCTTTCGCGGTTTCGGCCTCCAGAGCTTCAACTGCGGTTTCCACGGCGGAACGCTCCTCGGCGGTAGCGTCGGCCTTTTCCGCGAGCTCTCGGATATCAGCTTCCAGCGCGGCGGCGCGGGTCTCGCGCTCGGCTTTTGCAGTCAACAGAGCGTCAAGAGCTTTCTGCGCTGCATCGATTTTCGTCCGAAGTAAAAGGGCTTTTAACATCTCTTTACTCCTCCTTATTTTTAGTTAATTTCTGAACTCTCTCCAGTAAACCATCAGCCCAAATCTTCCGGATATTTTTCAGTTGCTCATCATACAATTCTGACCGTGCAGAGACCTCGGTGTCTGTGTACGCCGGAAAAGTGCAAATTGTGACCTCAAATAACCGTAAATCTTTGATGGTGTAGTGGATAATGTCGCGGTCACCCTCGCGTTCAACTTCGGTCTCAATGTCTGTTGGGATAAAACCAAAGGAGCATTGTGACACATCGCCGCGCTGAACCCGGGCATAAATGTTCATTGCATCAGAATCTTCGCGATTGATCTTGATACATCCATGTAAGCCGTGATCATCGACTGACAGGGAAAGTGTGCCAACGGTTGTGCGGCCAAGAACGAGAGTAGTATCATGATTTATAAGGGCGCGGACATCATCACCGCGTGAGAGAGCGTTATCAAAAGCATGTCTATCAATAGTTTCATACTCGTCGGAGCTAAAATTATATTTCTGCCCGAAAACAGAGAAATAACCTTCGATATACAGCTCTTTTTGATCGGTTTCTGTAGCCTCGCGGGTCTGTAACCCGCTGAGTTCAATTGTTCTATATTGGAGTTTGTCTTTCATTTTATGTAAACCTCCTGTTAATCAGGGTTGAGTTTCTTCTGATCTCCCGCTTTGTCGGCGGGAATGTAGTTTTCGAGGGCGCGGAGTTCTTTGAGACCCAGCGGGCTCAATCCAAGGCGATCTCTTACTTCGTCGCCATAGGCAAGTCCCCGGTCATACAACATGCAATATACAGTCGCAAGGGACTGGATATCGTAGTTGTACAAACTCATAATATTGAAGCGGAAATACCACTTATCGGACAAGATCAGCTTGCGGGTCAATTCTTGCTGAATCTCGGTGCATAGGCTCAAAATAGTGGACTGTACAAAGTTGTTCCAGGCGTCCTTGTTAAACTCTCCAACGCCCAGAACGAACGCCGGAACGCCGAGAATAGCGGCAACCGTGCGCTTGTCCAGCGTGATTGTTTCGGAGATAGCAAGGTCTTTGAGCGACAGAGGTTTTACCTGTTCCACCTGAAATTGATCGGCGGGAATAATCCACGGAGCGCCCTGTCTTTGGCCCGAAAAGTATTCATTGATTAACCGTTGCCGGCCTTCCTCGCCCGAAAAATCTTCGGTTGTGTCAGCCTTTACGATGATACTCGGCTTAAATTCAGAGGACATAAAAGCCCTTTCCGTTGCCGCCGCCTGCTGCAGATTTTTAGCAATCTCCGCGAGGGGAACTTGATAACCGAGACCGCGCCAAGGCTTGTCGGGGTCTGGATTGGTAATAAAATGCAGTAAATCAGAGGGGTCATAACTCTGTTGACCAATTCGGATTGTGTAGCCTGTTCGTGTGGTCTCAAAATAGTAGCTGCCGGGGGCACATTTGATAATGTCACCAAGCAATCCATTTTCGGTGTAGGGGATGCACACACAGTTGCCGGTGATAATCATATCCCGGACAATAGCCTCCATCCAGGTTTGGCGGGTCTGGTAGCGGTTGGGGTAAATGTCGATATGCTCGCTGAGAGCATTTTTGATCCTTTTATCACCATCGGCGGTGTTAGCCATCAGATGTATGGTCATTGACCCGATAAGGCTTGCAATTTTGTTGATACCCGCCAAAATTTCGGGGCAGTCGGACAAGCGCCGATAGCCGGGGACAGTGATTTCGCCGCCGCCCAGGTAGAGGCCGATATAACTGGAAGAATTGGCGGAACGCTTATTCAGTTTTTGTTTCTTTTGGAACAGTGCCATTTTTGCTATCCCACCATCCTTTGTTTTGTTTTAAGCTGTCCAAATACTGGACTATTGCCATAACACTCGCGTCAAAAATGTCCATTCTTGATGTTTCGTCCATTTTGCTGTACCTTATAAGGTCATTTGCGTCCTCGATAGCTCGGACGTTGCCGATACAATATTCATAGGCTTCTGAGTGGCAGTAGTAGAGGGTTCGATTGAGTATTGCATTTTCCGTGTGGCGGAAGCCGCTGGACATAATCCAATAGGCTTGTGTTTGGGCGGAAACCTTAAAAAATTTCTTACATTCCACAAAAAATTCGGCACTGAATTTCGGATCAAATCCGATTTTCGCAATTTTGAAGCCCTTTGCTTTCATTTCCTTGAACCACTTGATAACATCGGAGTGGTTAACTGTCGGCGAATTGCACATCGTCAGCCAGCCGGAATCTTCCCAGCCAAAAAGCGGAATCGAATCTTTTTCGGCTTTTTCGTGGGCCATTATGCGGGGAAACCAACAATGCGGGATCACAATGTTGACATCGCATTTAGTGCCATCGGGTTTTGTGTAGTTATGAAGAACCCCAAAAAGCACGGCCGCAGTCAGGTCATATTGCCGGGAAAGGTCAACGCCGCCATACCATGTGATCTTGAGTTTGGCGAGCTCGTCGATTGTCCAGCAATAGCGCTGGTCGGAAAGGCGGACTTTATCAAGATCGAAATATTGCTTCATCGAAGCCACATAGCGGCATAAGTTTCGGGATATGAAACTCTTTCTCGCGTCCGGGTCATTCTGTGCGGCAAGTGCTTTATCAATCAAAACCTGCGGGGAAATTGTAACGCCCCAGGAAGGGTTTGCTTTTTGGATTTGGATTGGATCGGTATATTTGATTTCGCCCGTGTCGGGGTCCATATCGGCGCGGCTGATAAATACAAAGATGCTGTCATCTTTGATCGTGCCCTCGACAATTTTCACACAGCGCTCTTGTTTGCGGTAACAGAAGGAGTTTTGATCGTCGCCCGCCGTTGTTATTCCGATAGTCAGACCGCTCGTACCATAGGCAAGAGTAGCCTCGGATAAGCGGTCATAGAGGTCACCGCTTTTGAGAGCATGTACCTCGTCAATAATGACAATGGGCGATTTAAAAGAGTCCGTGAGCTGCGGGGAACAGGCCAAAGCATTGATGGAGATAAAACCATCCCCAAAATCTCTAAAAATAGAGTGTTCCATAGCGTTGTCGCGGATTCTGAAAAACTTGCGCTCGCCCATTTGCTCGATATTCCAGGAGAGGAATTTGAACGATTCCATTGCCTGTTTGAGCGAAGCTGCAGCTATATACACCGTGGAACCCGCCCGATATTGCAGGATTGACAGTGCCCACGCAAGAGCTGCAACAAATGGAGTTTTGCCGGATTTTCGGGGGATTTCGATCCATGCTTCCCGATATTTGCGGTGTCCGGTCTCTTTGTTGTAGATACCGAGGATGTTGTATATAACAAATTTTTGCCACGGCTGTAACTTGAAGGGCTCGCCCAAGAACGCTTTGTTTGTTATTGGGTCTCTGCCCTCTCGGTGCTTGATTGTGGTCTCGATAATTTTGATGATTTTTTCCGGGTCTTCGGATTTGAGCGTGTACCCGGTCTTGCCGGAGTAGTCATCGAGGAACCGGCGGGCTGCAAGAGTAATCTCGCGGCCAACAATGGATTTTCCAGAAGCGGCGTCACGCGCATAGCGCAGAACCTCTTTTAAGTTTTTGCTCTGTGCCATAGGCTCACCGCCTCCAAAATCGCCTCCTCTGCGGCAAAGGTTGTATAGTAGTTACTGTTACCGCCCCCCACAGGGCGGCTATGTAGTCCCGTAGCCCCTCATAATCTGGAGAGGGAGTGGGCCTCAGGGCATCACAGACTTGCCATCAGCTCCGCAAGCGGAGAGGCCGGGGCGCTGTCCTTTGCCGGGGCCTGCTGTTGGGCCTGCGCCATAATTTTGCACAGGGTCTGCACGGTATTGTTTGCGCCCTGACTAGTTTTGTTGTAGTCCGCAATCAACGGATTTGAGTACTGGTTTGCCACGCCATTGTAAGTTTTTTCCACGACAATCGGTGCTTTGGCAAGCTCAGCCTCAATCTTTTCAAGGATTGAGATCTGTGTTTGGTAGCGCCGGAACGTGGTATTGAAAAAGTAATTTTCAGTCAAACCTAATTCCCTGGCTTGTTCCAAAATCGCCGCAACTTCATCCACGGGCGGCGCGGTTTTTGTGCTTTTTCGGGCCATGTTATAGCCTCCTTTCCCCCTCTATTTATTGTGTAAGGGGGATAGTCAAGATAAAATAGCAAAAGGAGACACCCATTGTAGGTATCTCCTGAAATATTAGTATTTGGTTGTTCTATTTTTAGAAGTTGGGGCGGCGCATGGCCGCCCCGGTGAGAAAGGAAAACAAAACAAAAACATGAAACTCTTAGAAGATTTATATTTTTATGGAGGAAGTTGATTTATCTTCTATCATCATTATACCATATAACCGAAAATAACACCACAAAATGTATAAAATGTTTTTGCGATTATTATTCATTTTTGGGTTTTTGGAGGTAATTTGCAAAATTAGTAATATAAGAGCTTTTTTGTTTGACATCCATCGGGATGTGACACAAAAAGCCTTCCGCGCGCGCCCCCGAGTGTAAAAAAAGCTACCCGGCCCACTCGCCTCGCTTCAAAAATCTTCACGCGAAGAGGGGGGGGGGCTTGCCGACAATACCGGTAATCTTAACCGGCGCTGAACAAATCCAAAAATTCTTTTTCTCTGTTGTTGCAGCGCTTGTACACCATACCATCCATACCATACCAATACACAAATACAAATCAAATCAAATTACAATACAAATACAAATCAAATCAATTGATCGATAGAATAATAGAGAGGCAAAAAGATTGTACTTCTTTACAACACCATCCACTGTATTACAAGGTCAACCTATTTTCTCTCTAATCTTCAATCTCTTATGTAGTCCATCCCTGTGTATTGGTGGGTCGCCCCTGATAGTGTGTTCCGTAACTACATTCAGATCAGGGCAACAAAAAAGTCTTTGGTCTTACGATACAGGCTATAGCGGAGCCGGCGCCCAAAAGCCCCCGGTCACGCAAGCGCCATCGTCCGCGTGGTGATAGCCCTGTCCCTGCGACCATGCTTCATTCGCGCCGTTACCAGATAATATTCAGGGGCTACGGCAACCACTAGAATCCATGCCGGCCTGTTGGCCTGCTGTTGGCTGTCGTGATATGGGGTAGTGTTGGTAATGCAACTACAATTGCCTTGCCCCTGCTGTTGCCCTTGTTCCGTAAACCGGGAGCGTGTGACTCCCGGTCCTGTAAATAGGAGCTACGGACGCCAACAAATCAGGGGCTACGGTAATATAACTTATAATAAATATACTAAATGGTATAGTGACCCAACCCGTGTTTATTGCCGAGACCTAACCCGTGTTTATTACCGAGACCTAACACGGGTATATGATCGATCATATACACGGGTATATGATCGATCAATAACAAGGGTATATGATCGATCAATAACATGGGTTTAAGAGATCTTGAGCGAAAAAAAAGAAGAGGAGGCTTTTTCAGCTTCCTCTTCATTCAAATCTTACTTGCTTTTCTTACGTTCGATGATACATTTCGATAGTTTAAGTGCCTTTTCCTTCAGCGCGCCGCAGTCCATGCTATGATCCGTGATCCACCCATCCAGATCGCCGTCCCAAAGGCTGCTGATTTTATCGAGCTTGTACAATGCAGCAATGTATCTGATGTAGTCGCGGTATCGTGCGCATGTTTCTGTATAGGCGGCGGAATAATGGCCGAAGCAATCATAATAGCTTTCTTCGTCATCTTCGCGCGTGTCCATAGCCTCCACAAGCTCCGGCAGGCGCTTTTCATATGCTTGATATGCGGCGCCGATCTCGGCCATTTGATCAGCCGTGAGCGTTGCTCTGCGATCCAGGGCATATTTTCGCATGTAGCCCAAGCGTTCATATCCCTTGTGGAGCAGGTCCGGCGAATCGAAAAATTCCTGCGGCGTGTGATAGCGCCACTCGTCGCCAGTGCCTAATACAAATCCGCGTTGTCCTGTCTGTTCGGGCTCTTCTGGATCGGGTTCTGGCTCCGGTGGCGCGGGGTATTTTTCAGCCTCTTTACGAGCTTCGTCAGGTGTCAGCATGGCGGCATTCAGGATTCTGAACACCAATTCATCGACGGCAACACTCGGCCTGTGGAGTACAATAATAGTTTCGTCGCCGTCCTTGAGCATATCAAATTTCATTGTTATGAGCCCTCCTTGTCGTTGTAGTGGGCCGCTGTAAGAGCCTGCAGGACACGCCACAATGTGCGGTAGCACGGCAAATTGTGCTGATTGGATTGGTTGCGCTGCAGGTGCCATAGCGCCTCCTCAGCGTCCTTGCGGTCTCGTGCGTCGGTGCCCGGTGTCAACCGACAGAGCACAGCGGCAACTTCATCCGGGGGAAAAGAATACATAGATAGCTCCTCCATTCTCTTATATAACTTTATTTGATTATTTGTAGTTAAATAACCGAAGGGTTTTCAGCCCTCACTGCAGCCCCGGAGCTTTCCGGGGCTGTATGTCAAAGCTGAAATTTTTAGCCATAAGGGTTGCCCCGGTAGCGGTTTCGCAAGCCCTTCTGGGCTTTTTCTGGGTGCTGCTTATTATGACAGGCGTGACATAGCGATATGAGGTTGTCCAGATCCCATGCAAGCTCCGGGGCAGTGTCTACATGGGCTATGTGGTGTACCTCCGTGGCGGGTGTCAAGCGCCCGTAGCGGCGGCACTCCTGACACTGGTACTGGTCCCGGCGAAGGGCTCTTTGGCGCAGGCGCTTCCATTTAGGGCTGTTGTAATCAAATTTAGTCATCCTCTGCCTCCCCCGTGAGCGCGATCTGCAGACTCCGTAATGCGGCATGCAGGCGGCGGCAAGCGGTTGGCTGCGAAATCATCAGAGTATCGGCAAGAGTTGCTTGCCATGCGCCGTCACTCTCCTGACAAATGCGGATGATCTCCTGTTCGGCTGTAGGGATGTGGGCGATAGCGTCGTCCATGATACCGATATATGCGGCGGTCTGGTTGATCCGATCCGTGATAGCTTCCTTGTCCTCTGGCAGAGCATAGCAGCGCTGCTGTCGCAAGGATTCAAGTGCAAACCGGGTCTGCGGCAGGTCCTTAATGGCACGGCGGATTTCTTTTTGGGTCTTGGGGAATGTCATAATTAATCCTCCTCGATTGTTATGTAGTAGTGTTGTGGGGCGCTATGGTGTTTCATAAGTTGCTCTGCAATAATTCGTGTAATGGTCTGCAGCTCCTTTTCCGTGATCCGCCCAACAACATAATCCGTGGCGGCGGCTGCTAATAAATTAACCAGTGTATCACGCTGGACGATGTATTTTTGCTCCATGTTGTAGCTCCTTTCTTTAGGGGCCCGGGCGGGGCTTCCGCCCGGGGATTTTTTTAGATGCGGTCGTCATCCTCCTTGCCACGGGCGATAAGCATCATCCTTGCAAGGCGCTCTGTAACTGCTTTAGCGATGGTCCTATACTCTGTCGTCGTGACATGATGCATGATATAACCCCTGCATGCGTCGGTTAGGATATCAATGAGGGCATCCTCCTGTACAGCAAACTTTACCTTGTCATTAATTTCCATAAAGTAATTCTCCTTTCTTTAGTGGCCCGGGCGGGCGTCCGCCCGGGCTTGGTTGTTAGTTAATCAAGATCTGGGTCATACTCATAGGCACGAAGCGTGATATGAGGGTTGTCCTTGTCGTAGCCAATTTGCGATCCGCGATGGGACTTGACGTGGCTCCAATCGTCATCCACAAACAGCAGCCCCTTGGCGGCGTCATCCAGCGCCCCGATCACGTTGCTAAGATCGATCCCTTTTTCGGGTTTGTAGTTGATGTAAGACTCCCAACACAGGGTCAGCGGGACCGTGGGGACGGCGTAGTCGTCGGGCAGCAACGATGTAATGCGGGCTTTGACTTCGGCCTCAAAGGCGCGGGATTGCTTGCTTTGCGCGGGCCAAGAGTTGTACGGGCGCTTGCAGACCGGGCAACGCTTGGAATCCTTGCGCCAATTGTAATGGATCTCCATAGAGTTCTTCTTCGTGCGGGTTGTGATCCCGTGCAGTTCCATCGCGAACAAGGGCGTTCGGCCTGCGAAGGGGCCTTCTGTCGTAACTGCGGGGGTCAGGTTGATTTTGTTTTGTAACATTTGTCGTTACCTCCTGTTTTTTGATTGCCGTGAGGTAACTCCTATGTAAATTATTGTTATTGGGGATGTACTCCTATAAGATTTCCGCCGCGTCGGTCACGGTCTGGAGCCGGCGCGAATTGCGGTTTTGCGCTCCCCTGTTTCGCCTCCTTGTTGCGCTGATTTTTATGGGGTGCGGCTCTTTTAGGAGTGTCCGCCCAGAACTCCGTGGGGTTATTGCTGGACTTGTGCGCGGAACTGCTTGTTACACTCAGCGGCAAACACCGCCGCTTTTTTGTAGCTCGGCATTACCGTGGCAAGCTCGGCGCCCTCGACGTAGTGCATCAGATTTTCAGTGCGGGCTATCTGATGTACATAGGCAATTTTGCGGCCTGTGCTGTCGGCTTCAACTGTGACGACATTGATTTTCTTCATAATTTTAAATCCTCCAATTAGTAAATGATTTTGTATTTTAAATGATTTTGTATTTGCAAAAAGCGTTATCGCTCAATTGTTCGGGTTTGATAGTGATTGCTCGGCCCTCTTGGGTGTAACCGGATATCCAAGTGCCGGAAGAAATTTTATAAAACCGGGCGCGGGTACCGGCGGGGCCGAGAGTTGTGGCGGTCAGTAGCGTGACCTCTATACAACGGGGTTTGTCCATGTGTGCGCGCGCCTCCATCAGAAGGGCAAGCCATCATCGGGCCCCTGTATTGACCAATTCGTGAAGTTGCCATAAGCAACTTCTTCAGGTTCTTCTTCGGGTTCCGGCTCGGGCTCTTCATATTCTTCTTCAACTTCTTCCGGTTCTTGTTCTTCATAATCTTCATCGGGTTCTTCTTCAGCTCCAGCTTCTTGGTCACTCTCCAGGGGAGCCGCCGCCGAAATTTGAGGTTCCGGGACCCCGGAAAATTTGGGCTTTTGCTTCGGAGCCGGCGCGTCCTTATATTGTAATAATGCTTGTGCGGCCCGGAGCTCTTCGGGGTCAGCGGCCTCTTCTTGTGCTGCTTCCTCGTCGCGGGATTTTGGTTTCCGCGTCCAGTAGCCCGTTGGATGTGCCTCCATCCATGCGTCAATTGCATTCTTAATATCGTAGTAATAGTTATAACAGAGCGGTGCCGGAGTGATGCAGTGATTATGCAAAAGACCATACTCCGGAAAAATCCGTTGATTGCCGTTGCGGATATCCATAATTAATTCATGCTCCATAAGGAGCTTGAGGCACTTGCTAATCGTTGGGACGCTGCATCCGATCTGCTCGGCTAAGTATGATTCTGTGACCCGGAACACCGGGAGACCGGCATACATCCTATGATGATCGTCATATTTTTTGCTGCAGAAGTTAATATTGGACATAATCACGCCCAAGACCATCGTGGCTGTCGGATTCTTCAGGTACTTATATATATCTGCGCTGCATGTTGGCAGATACACCGGCGAGGCTGGGGAGCCTGGGCGCTGGTTCGGATTTTTTGTTGCCATTGTTTTTTCTTCCTTTCTCGCTGGGGTGCTGGGGTGTGGGGGCGGTAAAACCGCCCCCGGTGTGATTACTGATAGGGATCGTAATATTTGTTGCCATCCTCGTCCATGTAGTACATAATAATTTGCATGGGCTCGCAATTTTTGGCCCAGGGACAATCCCGACAGCCAACCTCTTGGCAACGACTAAATACATCGTTGTAATTGGTCAGATCATCGACATAATACTCCACTTCCGGGTCATACTCGTCGCCCATGACAGCCGCAACAAACTTCTGCAGATTTGCATGGCGCTGTTCGGTGTCGTCGCCAAAATAGATAATCTCACCATCAATCGTGGCGCAATCTATAGGCTCTCCATCGTTCGAGACAAATGCCACCCGTCCGTTGTTGCTGATGTAGGGTCTGCACCAATCCAAATTTTCGTCGCATCCCAGTTCGTCTAATTGCGTGATTGCGGTCAGTTCGCCTTCGTCGATCTCGACGCGGTTGCCGTACTTGTCTACTAACTCCATAACATCCTCCATATATAACCGCCCGATTAATGGTCCGGCGGTCCGACCAAAATATATTTTATTGTGTAAGAGAAAACCAAAAATTAAAAATTAATTCAGCTTTTATATAAGATATATAAGAAAAAGGGATCATGTATCGACTACATGACCCCCTGCGGGTTTATGCCTGATAGACATGGAGAGAGTACAGTAGTCCCAGCAATCGCTGGTTTTTGCGCCTGACTGTACTCCTTCAAAATTCTTTGCCCTTCTGGGCGGGTTCCTTGCCATGCTGCAGCTCTGTACACTGCATGCAAGTCAGGCTTCACTTTATTCAGTTGTTTTGTTCAGATCCATTGCTTTTGGTTTCTAAACCCATTATACCACACAATTCCGAATTGTCAAGCACAAATTTTTATTTTGTAAAAGTTTTATTCATGTGGAATTGCGATTGCTTGATTTATCTTACGCCATAATTATATAATACAAATGTAAACAAATCATGTCGTAGTTGTAAATTAAATATGAATTAAGTTGTTTACAAATTGTTCAAGAATCCACTTCTATCAAGCAAGTCGATTTTAAATCCGACCTCTTCTGGAGACATATATGGCTCCAGAACCAACCGAAAATCGAAAAGTTTGATGCCTATAGCGTCAAAGTGTTTGATGGTATCGTCAAACTTTTTCGGAATTTAGTTCTAAAATCGATTATTTATGCGTTAAAATCGGGTTTTACCTGTTAAAATCGATTTATTATACAATATTATGTATAAAATCGACTTTTTATACAAAAATAGGCGGCAGCCCCCGCCCTCGTCCCGCGAAGGGGAGAGGCGAGGGGGCCAAGCCGCAAGGGGGCGGGAGATGGGCGTTGAGTGACGCAAAAGCGGCGCTCCGGCTCAACAGAGCCGCAATTTTCCACAAGAATTTGCAAAAGAAAATTTCAGAATCGCTTGACTTTTGTATTATAAATGCTATAATAAACATAGCTTATTTGTAGTTAATTTTGGGGATGATTATATGAACAATTTGCAAAAATTGAGAAAAGCCCGTGGCGAGAAGCAGGAAGAAATCGCTGCTTTGCTCGGTATGAGTGCCGCCAATTTGTCGGGCTACGAAAGAGGAACCAGGGCTTTGACTGAAGAACATATCAATAAGCTATGCGATCACTTCGGTGTAACCGCTGATGAACTACTTGGACGGGCTGCGCCGGAAGAAAAATCGCCGTTGCCGGATGGTATATGCCCAGATATGGTCTTCCAACTTCCCGCCGATATACCGGGCCTTGGTCAACAGAAAGATTTTGCATTTGTGGAGTGCAAGCGCAACAGGCAGCATATCCCGGCTGATTGTTATATCCTCGTGGATGATCCCGAGGGGCGTGGCTTGCGTCACTATATCAGACAACCCGGAGTTGAGCTCTTATATAATGGCGATAAAGCCGAGGTCTGGACGCTCAACGGCGACGATATGCTTGATATAACACTTTTGGGGTATGTGACCCATGTTCTCAAATCTTTGTGATTTCGAATACAATTCTCCTTGTATTCTGATTTTTTCTTTCCTGTTCTCTGACTTAAATTTTTTGTGAGGGAGTGAGGCCAAACACGCAATTTACTACAAAAGGAGGGCTTTTATACTACAAAAACAGATCCCGCCGGACTGATCAACCGGCGGGATTTTTTTGCTTGATTTATATATATATTATATAGAGCTCAAAGCCGCTTCGATTTTGGCGGCTGCCGCCTCTTGGCTCTCCTGCGTCATATGCACATATACCTGCATCGTGATAGCAGTGGAGGCGTGGCCCAATGTCCGGCTAATTGTGAGGACGTCAACCCCAGCGGCAAATAACTGACTTGCAAAAGTGTGGCGGAGGGAGTGGAGCGTTGCGCCCTCTGCTCCGATATGCCTGTAGACCCTTTTGGCGGCTTTTTCCAACGCATCGACAGTAACCGGTGTCCCGGAGGATGACACAATCAGATAGCTGCTGTGGGCGCTTCTCGCTCGCCTCGTGAGCTCTGCAATAGCTTCCCGTGCGACTGCGTCACAAGGGACTGTGCGGGCCCCTGCTCGGGTTTTAGGACTGCCAATCTTGACCGTGGAGCCGGGTTGCAGGTTGCCTTTTTTGTCCCTTTTGCGCCTCTGCTGTGCGGTCTTGCGGACGTGAAGGGCGTGACCAACTGCGTCATAGTCCGTTATTTGCAGGGCTGCAAGCTCTCCGCCTCTCAATCCGGTGTGTAAGTCCAGTAGCAAAGCGGGGCCGTACCAGTGCGATGTAGTGAAATAACTACATTTTGCGGGTTTTTCCTTCTTTTTCGGGGGTTTTGTAGTTATATAACTACATTTTGAAGGGATTTTATCGGGGTTGTTAGTTATTTCACTACACTGTGTAGTCAATTCACTATGAAATGCTTGTATTTCAGCTTTGCTCAAATAGCGGATTTCGGACGCGGCGAAATTATCTGGGGAAATCATCACAAGTCCAGCCATCGGATTCCGAGAGAGAAGGCCCGAAAGAACAGCCTGTTCCAGCGCCGCATTAAGCGCAACAAAACCTTTTTTGATCGTGCTGTAGCTCAATCCCTCCTGTTGTAGCCTCTGCATCCATTGTGATATAATCTCCGGCGTAAGGTCTGATAGCTTCACCCCCTTGTAGTATGGTATAATCTGATAACTAACAGTACACTCTATGCGGTCATAACTGGATGGGCGCAAGGCGGGCTTTTTATAGGTTGTCAACCATGTTTGTATGTATTCCGTGACTAAGGGATTCTTCCTTTCCTCTTCCTCTCGGCTTGGGTCATACTCGCGCATTTGCCGTCGCACATCGGCGGCGCTGCTTCCGGTGAAATTTTTAGTTACTCCGTCAATGGTCAATCTGCCATAATATCTTCCGGCTTTTTGCCTGATTGAACCGGCTCCTTTTTCTCTCCTTTTTCGTGGCATTTTTTGCTCCTTTTTGTGTGTTTTTTCAAAGATAGTGGTAAAATAGTGGTAAGAGCAAAAAAATCGTGTGCAATTACAGCAGGGACGAAACACAATATATAGTGGTTTTTTCACACTTTTTCGCCCCGAAGGTCGGTTATTTAGGGGTATAGCTCAATTGGTAGAGCGGCGGTCTCCAAAACCGTAGGCTCAGGGTTCAAGTCCTTGTGCCCCTGCCATCAGGAAAACCTTGAAATCTCCGGATTTCAAGGTTTTCCTCTTTTTCGCCTGTTTTCCTTCTTTTGGTTCGGTCTTTCTTGCCGTTCCCTTATGCGTACTCGGATCGCTGTTCTGTCGTTGAAAGGGTGTCGATGAATGCCTGCAGAAAGGATTCCGAAGATTGCCTGCGCTGAAAGGATTCCGAAGATTGCCCGCGCGTTATTGACACCGATGCGCTTTTTTGCTATACTGAACATCCTGCCGGGCGTTTCGGGATGCGTTTCCCGCAAGCCCATTCTACGAAAGAAAGGTCTCCGTTCGTCTGCGCATCCTTCATTTCTGTTTTGCGAGACGCTCAGCGGGCGGAATGATTGATTCCTATGAAGCTGTCGGAATTTGAGCAAAGCGTATTATCGGAGGTTTCCGCGCGTCTCACGGCGCAGCCGGTGACGACGGCGCGGCTCCTGATGCGGCCCTTTCGCGCCTCCGATCTGGAGGACGTATACGAATACCTGTCCCAGAAGGAGCAGCGCCGGTTGAGCGGGAACACGCCGGTGGAATCGTTCGCGGACGCAAAGGAGGTCCTGGACTTCTTTACGGACCCGTCTCATCCGCCGCTCTATTTTGCCATCGAGGAGCGGACCATCGGGAAGGTCATCGGCAATCTCTCCATTGGTTTTTATCCCTTCGTGCGCACCAGGCCGGACACGAACGGGCGGCGGGGCGTGTCGCTGTCCTACGTCCTCAATGAGAACTTTTGGCGGAGGGGCTATATGACCGAGCTTCTCACGGCCCTCTACCGGGTCCTCTTTCTGGACTGTGAGCTGGAGTTTATCAATTCCGGGTATTTTGACTTCAACGTCGCCTCCGGGGCGCTCCAGAAGAAGCTCGGGATGCAGCCCTGGTTCGACGATCAGTATACGCTCAACGGCTGTTCCTATCACACGAAAGAAATGATCCTCTGGCGCGGGGACGATTCCCGGCAGACGGAACGACAGGAGAATCACAAGCCATGACGGACGATATTGAGATCATCGGCGCGTCCGAAAACAATCTGAAGCACATCGACCTGACGATCCCCAAGGGGAAGCTGGTCGTATTCGCGGGGGTCTCCGGCTCGGGCAAGAGCTCGCTGGCCTTTGACACCGTGGCGGTGGAATCCGAGCGGGAATGGCAGCAGAGCTATCCGCTGTTCCTGCGGAACAAGATGCCCCACCACGACCGCCCGAAGGTGGACGAGATCCGCAACCTGACCCCGGCCATCGTGGTGGATCAGCATGCCATCGGCTCGACCTCCCGCTCCACCGTCGGCACGGCGGTGGACGTCGCCCCGCTGCTGCGTCTGCTCTTTTCCCGCGTGGGCCAGCCCAGCGCGGGCGGGTCGATGGCCTATTCCTTCAACCACCCCGCCGGAATGTGCCCGGACTGCACGGGTTTGGGCGAGCAGTTGGAGCTGATCAAGGAGAGCTTCTTTGACGAGGACAAGTCCCTGGTGGAGGGCGCGATCCGGTTCGGACCCTTTTCCTCCGGCTGGCAGACGGTCTATTATCAGAACAATCCCCTGCTGGACCCCTACAAAAAGCTCCGGGATTTCAGCCCGGAGGAGTGGAAGGTCCTGGAATATGGGCCGGACGAGCCGCTCAAGGTGGAGTTCAAATGCAACAACATCGGGCGCATGGACTATCTGCCCTACGAGGGCGTCTACCCGCGCTTTGAGCGGGTCTATATGAAGCGGGACATCACGAAGCTGAAAAAGGGCCTGCAGGACGAGATCATGGCCCACGTGCGGCACGGCTTCTGCAAGACCTGCGGCGGCTCGGGGCTGAATCCGAAGGCCCTGGCATCCAGGATCAACGGCAAAAACATCGTGGACTGCATGGATATGACAGCCGCCGACCTGCTCCCCTTCCTGAAAAGCATCAACGACCCGCGCGGCGCGTCTCTGGCCAGGCAGATCGCGGCTTACCTGGAGCGGATGGTAGACGTCGGCATCGGTTATCTCTCCCTCTCCCGCAAGACGGAGACCCTCTCCGGCGGCGAGGCCCAGCGCATCAAGATCGTGCGGAACCTGGGCGGCTATCTGAACAACATCACATACATCTTCGACGAGCCGACCGCAGGGCTTCACCCCGCCGACGCCGAGCGCATCGGGCGGATGCTCTGCGAGCTGCGGGAGAAGCACAACAACGTCCTGGTCGTGGAGCATTCCCGGCAGATGATGGCCCTGGCCGACCACATCATTGAGATGGGGCCCGGCGCAGGCAGCGGCGGCGGCGAGGTGGTCTTCTCCGGCAGTCTGGAGGCCTTGAAGGCCGCGGACACGGTCACGGCCCGGGCAATCAATCAAAAGATCACCCTGAACCGCTCTCCCCTGCTCTGGACCGAGGGCTATCCGATCCGCGACGCCTGCTGCCACAATCTCAAGCACGTCAACGCGACGATCCCCAAGGGCGTTCTGACCGCTGTGACCGGCGTGGCCGGCAGCGGCAAGAGCTCTCTGATGCGCTACGCCTTCCCGGAGGTCTACCCGGACGCCATCGTGATCGACCAGAAGCCGATCGGGACCTCGATCCGCTCCACCCCTGCCACCTACACCGGCGTGATGGACGAGATCCGAAAGGTTTTTGCCAAAGAAAACGGCGTTGGAGCGGGCTGGTTCAGCTTCAACTCCGAGGGCGGCTGCCCCATCTGCAAGGGCACGGGGCAGATCAGCTACGAAATGGCCTTTGCCGAGCCGGTAACGATCACCTGCGAGGAATGCGGCGGCCACCGCTACAACGAAAAGGCCCTCTCCTACCGGTATCACGGGCTGAACATCGAACAGGTGATGGATCTGACCATTGCCGACGCCTACGAATTCTTTGATAACGCGAAGATCCGCAAGCGCCTGCAGTGCATGCTGGACGTGGGTCTGGAATACCTGACCCTGGGCCAGCCCACCAGCACCCTGTCCGGCGGCGAGGTCCAGCGGGTCAAGCTGGCCAGCGAGCTGCACCGGGCGGGTCAGGTCTACGTCCTGGACGAGCCCAGCACCGGCCTGCACATCAAGGACGTGGAAAAGCTGCTGGCCCTGCTGCGCAAGCTGGTCCGGGACGGCAACACCGTGGTAATGATCGAGCAGAGCATGGAGCTGATCGCCCAGGCGGACTGGATCATCGACCTGGGACCGGACGGCGGTTCCGGCGGGGGAAACGTCCTGTTCGCGGGCACACCGGAGCAGCTTCTGGACTGCAAGGCCTCCAAAACCGGCCGCTTCCTGCGCAAGCTGCTGGACTGACCGGCGAAAGAAAAACAGCCCGATTAAAACGAAGCGTGAAACGCGCCCGGCTCCGGTTGGTGCCGGGCGCGAATGCGTTAAAAATGGAGTCTAAACGGAAATATTGCGCTCTTTTTTCGTACTGTATCAGTGAGCGCGGAAAGGAGTGGTCCCATGAACGACACCGAGATCCTGGCTTTGTTCCTGGCGCGCAGGGAACAGGCCGTTTCGGAGGCCTGGGCGGCCTACGGCAGGCTCTGTCAGCACGTAGCGGAAAATATGCTCGGCAATTCGCAGGACGCGGAGGAATGCGTCAGCGACGCGATGCTGGCTGCGTGGAATCAGATCCCGCCCGACCGTCCGGCCCATCTGTCCGCCTATCTCTGTAAAATCACCAAAAACCTGGCCCTGAAACGGCTGGAATACGACGGCGCCCAGAAACGGGACAGCCGCAGGCGTCTTTCGCTGGACGAGCTTGGAGACGTGGTCTCCGGGCGCTCCAACGTCGGGGAGGCCCTCGACGCAAAGGAGCTCGGCGCAGCCGTCAGCCGCTTTCTGCGGAAGCAGTCACAGCGCGACCGCGTGCTTTTCATCCGACGCTACTGGTACTGCGACGATCTTGCCGCGCTCGCAAGGCAGTCCGGCCTGTCGGAGCAGAAGATCTCCGGCATCCTGTTTCGTCTGCGTCGGAAGCTCAGGGCCGATCTGAAAAAGGAGGGTTATTCGCTATGACGAAGGAAGAATTATCCCGCGGCATTCAGGAGATCGACGCCGATCTGGTCGCGGAGGCAGCCTTTGACGCGCACACGCCGGAGCCCGGCAGGGCGAAGGAGCCCGCGCGCGTCCTGGTCGCGAAGAAACGCCGGAGCGGCCTGCGGGCCATGGGCGTGCTCGCAGCGGCTTTGGCCGTGGTCGTGGCCGTTTCGGCCATCGTTGCCTGGAAGCCGTTCAGCCGACACAAACCGGCGGACGAAGCCAAGCTGAGCGGAGATGGCTGCGGCGCGCTGTATCAGATGACAGCGCACGAAACGGTCCGCGTGGAGGGCAGCGGCTTCTCGGAGGAGGAGCTGCGGGAATATGTGCAGTCCCAGGCCGGAACCATCGCCGCGGCGGTGCGGGCCGAGTACGGGATCACCGGGGAGATTCGCGTCTGCACGAAGGGCTTTTCCCGCGCCGCGCTTAGCAATCATCAGAATGTACTCAACCGCGACAGTGTCTTCCTCCCCATCACAAAGGACGGGCGGATCATTGGCGCGCTGGAGGTCTTCCGCGCAGACGGCAAGCCCGGCAGCAGCGTCGCCCTGGGCGGGGACGGCTGGGAGCGCTGGAACAAGTTATTTGACGAGCATCCGGACGAGGACCTGGTTTTCGTCCTTGTGTGCGGGGAAATTGACACGGCGATCGCGCCGAACAACTGGGTCCTGGAGATTGGAGAAGGCGGGCCCGGCCACATGGACGCGGGCGTGAATTGGTACGACCTTTTAAAAACCGAGTACAATGTCTTTTCCGCAAAGGAGCTTACGCGCAGCGACTGCACCATCTCCGTGAACGTCAGCGCCGACTCCTTTACCGTGGAGGGCAGTCAGAGCTTTCAGGCCGTGGTGGAAGAAATCAACGGCAGCGCGATCCTTGTGCGGGAAGTGGATTCCGAGCAGTCGGGCTCCGAACAGAATGAAACCGCCTCGAAGAAGTACCGGCTCACGGTCTCCGAAGAGACCGGGATCACGCGCAGCGGCGAGCAGATCGAGCTTTCCGCGCTGAAGCAGGATGACTACGTGCTTATCGTTTATTCCGGCGAAGTTCTGGAAACGTACCCGATGCAGATCCCCCGCGTTTCGGAGATCCGTCTGCTGGAAGCGCCTGAAGGACTGCGTCTGGACCGCTGCAAGCTGTATCTGACGGTGCTGGAGGATCTCTGGGCCGACGATCCCGCGCTGAACAGCGGCGTGAAGCAGATCGGAATGGACCTGTCGAAGCTGAGCCATTTGACGTGGGAGGAACGCGACTACGTCATTCGGACGTTTGCGCGGCAGCACGGGCTCCCCTGCGTCACCGGCACCTGGGAGGAGCTCTGCGACCGGGGGCTGATCGACCGGGAGAACCTGCTTTGGGCCGACGGCGTCTTCCTCTCCATCGAGACTGACGAGACCGCCGCGTGGAACCTCTGGGAAATCCCGGTTGGGGAAGCCGAACCGGAGCTCACAGCCTTCAACGCCGAAAAGTGGAGAAGCGGCCTCGGCGCGATCTTTTGGAACAATTGCACGGGGCAGCGAAAGGAAGACGGAAGCTGGACCTATACCGTCGGGCAATACGCGATCTCATGATCCGCTTTCGGGTATATGAAAACCCCTGCCGGTTTCCCGGCAGGGGTTTTGATTCATTTTCCGTTCGCAATCAGCAGCCGAGCTTCTTGGCAAGACGCTCGCGGATGCCGCCGATGAACTCTTCGCTGGTGACAGCCTGGGGCTTGGGATCCATCAGGGCAGCCAGGTCGCCGGTGACGACGCCGTCGGTGATGGTTTGCATGGTGGCTTCCTCGAGGTACTGGCCGAACTGCTCCAGCTCCTTGTTGCCGTCGAGCTCGCCGCGCTTCTTCAGAGCGCCGGACCAGGCAAAGATGGTGGCAACGGGGTTGGTGGAGGTCTTCTCACCCTTCAGGTGCTTGTAGTAGTGGCGGGTGACGGTGCCGTGGGCAGCTTCGAACTCGTAGTTGCCGTCGGCGGAGACCAGGACGGAGGTCATCATGGCCAGAGAACCGAACGCGGTGGAGATCATGTCGGACATGACGTCGCCGTCGTAGTTCTTGAGGGCCCAGATCATGCCGCCGTGGGAGCGGATGACGCGGGCAACAGCGTCGTCGATCAGGGTGTAGAAGTACTCCAGGCCGGCAGCCTCGAAGCGCTCCTTGTACTCGGTGTCGTACAGATGCTGGAAGGTCTCCTTGAAGTCGCCGTCGTACTTCTTCATGATGGTGTCCTTGGTGGAGAACCAGAGGTCCTTCTTCTCGGACAGAGCATACTCGAAGCAGGAGCGGGCAAAGCTCTCAATGGAGGTGTCCTTGTTGTAGGCGCCCTGCAGAACGCCGGGGCACTCGAACTCGTAGATGGTCTCGCGCTGGACTCTGCCGTCCACGCCGGTGAAGACCAGCTCGGCCTTGCCGGGCTCGTCGATGCGGAATTCGGTGTCCTTATAGATATCGCCGTAGCTGTGACGGGCAACCGTAATGGGAGCGGTCCAGCCGGGGATGTAGGTCTTGACGCCGGGGGTCACGATGGGGGTGCGGAAAACGGTGCCGTCCAGAATGCCGCGGATGGTGCCGTTGGGGCTCTTGTACATCTTCTTCAGATTGTACTCGGTCATGCGCTGGGCGTTGGGGGTGATGGTGGCGCACTTGACGCCAACATGATACTTCTTGATGGCGTAGCCGGCATCCCAGGTAACCTTGTCGTCGGTCGCGTCACGGTTGACCAGACCCAGGTCGTAGTATTCGGTGTTGAGCTCGACAAACGGATTCAGAAGCTGGTCCTTGATCATGGCCCAAAGGATTCGGGTCATTTCGTCGCCGTCCATCTCAACGATGGGGTTTTGCATTTTGATCTTTTCCATCACAAGTTCTCCTTTTATTTTCGCCGTCTAAAGGCGTGTTGCCAGAGGCAAGTATAACAAGTCTTGTCGGAAAAAGCAAGCGGCAATTTGCATAATTCTTATGAATATTTTTTGGTCAAAAGGACAAGAACCCGACGCGCCGAAGCGGGCGTCGGGTTCTTGCGCTGCGGCAGCGCGTTCAGCCGGGCAAGGAGGGCTTGCCCGCTGCCTCCAGGCTGTCCAGGAAGAGGGTCACAGCCAGCAGATCGGCGCAGCCTCCGGGGGAAAGGTTTCGTTCGATGAAGGCTTCGTCCAGGGCGGCGATGGCTTCCGGGGCGGGCGGCTCGCTGCCTGCAAGCAGGGACTTGGCCTGCGCCCGCGCCCAGGCTGCGCCTTCCGGCCCGCCGCGGTGCAGGAGGTTGGTGTCCTCCACCGCTGCAATCAGGTGCAGGAGGGTCACGCTGGCAGCGTGGTTGCGGTCCAGACCCCGGGCCAGGAGAGATCGGAAGGCAGGAAGGGAAACGCTCCGCACGGCAGGCAGGCCGTCGGCCACCTGGCCCCGAATGCCCCGGACGCCGTATTTCTGATACAGCCCCTCCCCTGCCGTGTTCCAGCGGGCGGCGGGAAGCTCCTGCGCCAGGGTCTCGCGGGTCATGGCGGCGGCTTCGTTCAGGATGGAATCCACATCCGGGAAGCCTGTTTCCGCCGTCCAGAGCCGCCCGATCGCCCCGCAGAGGACGCCAAGCGTGAAGATCGCGCCCTTGTGCGTGTTGACGCCTCCGGTGGCAAGCAGCATCCGCCGCTCGGCGGCCATGCCCAGCGGGCGGAGGGCGGCGAAGGTTTCGGCCGGGGTCTGCGCGTCGCCGGGATCCGGGGCATTGCGCAGGGCATTCCGCCAGGCGTTTTCGTAGAAGCACCGCCCCCAATAGGCGGACAGGGCAGCAGCGGAGGCCTGAAAGCTGAAAAAGTCCATGTCCCGATGCGCGCCGCTGTTGGCCCGGTCCACCAGACCGGGCTTCGGCGTGACGGCGACCTCCTCCAGAAGGGCGCGGGTCGCCAGTGCGGAGATTTGCGCCCGGTCCAGAAAGAGGAAGCCGCTGCGCAGATTCGAGGACGTTGCGCTTTGAAGCTCCGAAACCGTGTGCAGGCGGCGGGAGGCGCAGTCACGCCCGGGCTTGCCGCAGACGATGCAGGCCCGCTCGACGCCGCGCTCCAGCTTGCAGCCGTTGAGGCCGATCACGTCCATGTCGAAGAAGCGGCCCAGGTATTGGTCGTCCTCCTCGATCCGGACGCAGAGGGACTTGACCTGCTCCGCAGGGGCGTCAACGGAGAAGTAACCCTCGTCCCCGGTGGGCAGATTGCGGGAGAACTCCTTCAGGACCTTCATTTTGTTCTGAAGGAGGCCCAGCCGGAGCTGATCCATCCCCCAGAGGAAGGCGCGGTGGGTCAGATCCGTGACCTTGACCGGCCCGGCGATATTCATGGTGAAGGAGATCACCGGCGCCTTGTATTCCGCCAGCAGAGCGTTTTGAATGGCCACCCGTTCTTCCCGGGCAGTGAGTATTTCGGTGAGTGTGATTTCTTGTTCGGTCATCGGGGTTCCTTCCGTAGCGGCGGCCATTGGCCGCCATACGTTTCGATTTTTTTATAATGTAAAGTATTCATCCGTCTCCCATTTTGCCGGATTATAGGTGACATAATTCCAGGCATCCTCGTATGCTTGCTCCGATCGGATCACTCGGTCATGGTAGCTCTTCTCCCAGATGCTTTCACCGCAGGCTTTCGTGACGAATCCCTTCATCTGTTGGATGATTCGCCCCACGGTGGGTGGATTGGGCGCGTACGTAGGATCCAGCCGCAGCAGCAAATGCAGATGGTTTGGCAGAATGGAGTAGGCGTCCACAGTCGCGTTGGGGTAAATAGAGGAAATACCCTGAATGGCCTCATCCACCAACTCTCCCAAGGGAGAAAGAATCGTATGCGGGGTATCTCCCGAAGAAGAAACAACACCGAACATACATTGAAATCGATCCGTGCAAAGCGTCAACAGATAGACGTTTGCGCTGCTGTAGTCGAAGCCGGGAATCCGGTTCCGTTTACGGATAAAGTGGGACATGGGGGACCTCCGGTGGGTAGTGGGGGGATGGCGGCCAATGGCCGCCGCTACGGGTTCGTAGCGGGAAGATGGCGGCCAATGGCCGCCGCTACGGATTCGTAGTGGGGGATGGCGGCCAATGGCCGCCGCTACGGATTCGTAGTGGGGGGATGGCGGCCAATGGCCGCCGCTACGGGTTCGTAGCGGGAAGATGGCGGCCAATGGCCGCCGCTACGGCGTTAATCGTTAATAATGGACGACGTCGGATTCGGCGCGGATGGCTGCAATGATGGGGGTGGCTTCGGGGCTCCGGAAGAAGGACAGGGTGGTTTCGGGGAGCATATCGGCGACGGAATCCAGACAGCCGTCGTGAATGGCCTGGCGGACCGTGGAGGCGGAGATCACCCGGTCGTCGGCGGTATGACAGCGGCGGATGATGCGGCACCGGATGCCGTGGGCAGGCAGGGATTCGCTGAGCACGTCGTTATACAGGGCCGTCACCAGGGAGTGCGGCTCGTGACCCACGCAGCGGACGGTAATGCCCAGGGCCCTTGCGATCTGCACAAAGAGGGCCGTATCGAGCTTGGCCTGAGTGCGGAGGATCTTCTCCTCGGATTTCAGAAAATAGCCGGGGAAGGTCGCACGGCTGATCAGATACGGGCCGGTCTCATGGACGACGACGTTTGGCAGATCGGCAACGCCATCGCGGACCAGCCGCAGACGGACCGACGCAGGGATCGGTCCGTAGTCCTCGCTCAGGACGAAGAGGTGAACGGTCCGGCTCTCGCGGGCAGCGGTCTCGATCAGCCAGCGGTGACCGAGGGTGAAGGGATTGGCGTTCATGACGATGGCCGCGGTCTCCCCTGCTTCCCCCGCCCCGCCAGACGCGGAGAGGGATTTCAGATAATCGGAAAAGCCCGTGCGCCGGTTTTCCAGGAAGGTCAGAAGACCGGGAACTTCGGCGATCGGATAGAAGCCGAGGTCGCGGAAGAATTTGGCGCTGGCGGGCTTGGTATAGACGAAGAGATGGAGGTTGCCGCGCCGGGTCTGCATCTCGACCAGGTGGGTGATGACCTGATTGAGCAGGCCCTCCCCCTGATGGTCCGGGTCCACGGCGAAGCAGCGGAGGGTCACGCCGAAGGCGCTGCCGGTGGCGACGAGGTTTTCATCCTCGTCAAAGACGCCGCAGGTATAGTCCAGGTGGCCGTCGAGGGTCAGGCCGGTGCGCGCGAGCAGGGCTTCGACCTGTTTCATCGCGCGGCTGTCGCGCGGAGAGATCTGCGTGATATACATGGGGAACCTCCTGTTGAAAGGAACTGCCGCCGGCGCGGCAAGCCGCGCGGCAGGCGCAGGGGAAAAGCCCCGGAGCCGGTTGCCCGGCTCCGGGGCTGAATGGTTTGGCTTACAGAGGCAGCTTGCCGAAGATCACGCCAACGATCATGCACAGGATGGAGAAGATCCAAACGTACAGGAAGCTGGCCTTGATGTGGTCCTTGATGTCCACCTCTGCAAGACCGGTGCCAAGCAGGGTAGCCGGGACCATCGGGCTGATAAAGGTGGCGCAGTTGCGGCAGACGACCATCGCAACGGCAATGGGCAGGGCGTCCACGCCGAAGCTGGCGCCGATTCCGATGACGACGGGCAGCATGCCGAAGAAGTAGGAGTCAGTGTCAAAGGCCAGGGCCAAAGGCACGGACAGGAAGCCGATCACCAGAGGCAGGTTCTGGCCGAGGAACTCCGGAAGAACGGCCTTGATCAGATTTGCCATGCAGGTGACGACGCTGACCGTGGCCATCTCCTGCGTCGGAACGCCATCCTTCATCTTGGCGATGACGGCGCTTCCGTCAACGTTGATGCCGTAGACCAGGATGCCCATGAGGACGGCTGCGCCCATCAGGGTAGAGCACATCATCAGAGCGGGACCGGCGTGCAGGTTGATGATCTTCTTATGCATTTTGGCGGTGAAGCCGTAGTTCATAAACAGGGCGATCGCCGTGCCGAGCATGAAGGGATAGTAGCTGGGGATGTCGAGGCCGAGGCTGTCGATGCCGCCGACGATCAGCAGGGCAATGACGCAGAGCGTCAGCAGGACGTTGAACCAGAACAGCTTGGGTCTGGCCAGATCGGAAGCGCCGGAGGCTTTCTCCTCCGAGCTCTCCAGGCTGACCTCGCCTTCGGTCTCCGCGAGCTTACCGTGCAGACCGGCGCCGCGCTTTTTCTCCTGCCAGCCGGCAAGGACAGCATGGGCAAGGGCAAGGATGATGCCGAAGATCTGGATCGGCAGAATGTGCATCCAGAGCTTGTTGGCGCCCATATTGATAACGGTAGCCGCACGCATGGTGGGACCGGCCCAGGGCATCAGATTCAGAACGCCCATGGCCAGGACTGCAATCCGGAGCAGGGTGGTCTTGCGCATGTGCATCCGCTTATAGACCGGAAGCATGGCCGGAATGACGATACAGAAGGTGGACGCGCCGCCGCCGTCGAGATGGCCCACGAGCGCAATGATCGCGGTGACGACCGCAACGCCGATGACGTTGTCGCCCACCAGCTTCATCAGCTTATTGATGATGACGTCGAACATACCGGCGTCGGTCATAATACCGAAATAGAGAACTGAGAAGACGAAGAGGGCTGCGGTGGGGCCGGTGCTGCTGAAGCCGCCCTTGATCAGCTTGGAGATGTCAGGGAGCTGGAAGTAACCGCCGATCAGAAGCACGATGGCTAAAATCGTCGGCCAGACGATGAAAGCGATGGCAGGCTGGGTCTTGGACTTGAACAGCGTGATCACGATGGCAACGATGGTCAACAAGCCGAGAATGCCAACAACGGATTCACTCATGGTTGTGGTCTCCTTTCGTTTTCTTTCTTTTGGAAGGGGATCGCGTTTCTTTTACAATTCGTGGGAGGCCATGCACGGCCTCCCACGAACCGTAATATGGGTAAATGTGGAACCGATAACAGGATTACTCCTGATCGACGGTATAGGGCTTGATCTTGCGGACGACGTCCAGGATGGTGCCGTCGCGGGCTTCGAGGATGGCAACGACCTTGTCTTCCCACTGCAGATCGTCGGGGCGGCCCACCAGGGAGTAGGCCTTCTCCTTCAGGCTCTCAATGGAGACGTGGGGGATGCCGGCGTTGTCCAGGCACTCGATGAGGTCGGGACGCAGGGGGTTGACGGCGATGCCGTAGTCGGTGACGAGGACGTCCACGCAGTCGCCGGGGGTGGTGACGGTGACGACGTGCTCGCAGACCGTGGCCATTCTGCCGCGGGTCAGCGGGGTGACGATGACGCAGCACTTGGAGCCGGCAGCGGTATCGGGATGTCCGCCGGGGGCGCCGCGGAGGACGCCGTCAGAGCCGGTGAGGACGTTGACGTTGAAGTCGGTGTCAATTTCCAGAGCGGCCAGGACGACGAAGTCGAGCTTGTTGACGAAGGCGCCCTTGTTGGCCGGGTTGGCGTACTGGGAAGCGCTCATCTCGAAGTGGTTCGGGGTCTGGTTGATGGAGTTGACGGCGTCCAGGTCGAAGTCCTGCACGTCGATAACCTTGCCGACCTTGCCCTTCTTCAGCAGCTCGACCATCGGGCCGCAGATGCCGCCGATGGCCCAGCCCATCTTGATGTTCCGCTCGTCCATGTACTTCTCCAGGAAGAGGTTGGCGGCAAGAGAGGGGCCGCCGACGCCGGTCTGGAAGGAGAAGCCGTCCTTGAAGTACGGGGTGGAGGCAATGACCTTCGCCACGTTCTCGGCCATCATCAGGTCGCGGGGGTTCTCGCTGATGCGGGCAGCCGCAGAGGCGATCTTCTTGGGGTCGCCGATGGAATCCACGACGACGACGGCGTCCACGTCAATGGCCTCGACGGAGGCGGGCATATTCGGGAAATCGACCAGATCGTCGGTGACGACGATGACGTAGTCGGCATACTTGGCGTCCATCATGGCATAGCCCATGGAGCCGCAGTTGTGCTTGCCGCCGATGCCGCGGCAGTTGCCCACGCAGTCGGAGGTGGGAGCGGCGATGACAGCGATGTCGATGTGGACCTCACCGGCCTCAATGGCGCGGGGACGGCCGCCGTGGGAACGGATGATGGCAGGGGTCTTCAGCTTGCCTGCGGAGACCACGTCGCCGATCCGGCCGCGGATACCGGAGGTCTGGATACCGGTGACGATGCCCTGCTCGATGTAGTCGGCAATCACGTCGTGGGCGCTGCCCAGGGAGGTGGCGGCCACGGTGATGTCCTTGATGCCGAGCTCTTCAACAGCGGCGGCAACGACCATGTTGGCCACGTAGTCACCGTTGCGGAGGTGGTGATGGAAGGAGAAGGTGCAGCCGTCCTTGCAGTTGCACTGACGCAGGGCGTCGGCGATGGTGGCAACGACCTTGGATTCCTGCGGCTTCTCATAACGGCGGGTTTTCGGACTGGCCTTGGTGATGTACTTGCCGTCCATATAGTTCTTGCCCTGATAGACCTCCTTGCCGTTGGTCAGGAGGTAATCGGGAATGTCTCTGCCTACTGCGTTTTTCATACCAGATCCCCCTCATACAGCCCGCAGGCACGGGCCAGCTTCAGCGTCCGCTCCGCGCCGGGAATGAACGCGATATCGATCATCTTGCCGTCCACGGTAAAGACGCCCACGCCGGCGGCGCTCTGCTCGCGGTAAGCGCGAACGATCTTCTCGGCCTGCGTGATTTCCTTCTCAGTGGGAGCGAAGAGCTCATGCACCAGGCGAATCTGCTTGGGGTTGATCAGGCTCTTGCCGTCGAAGCCCATTTCCTTGTTCTGCATGACCTCGGCGCGGTAGCCTTCCTCGTCCTTGAGGTTGGTGTAGACGGTATCGAAGCACTGGACGCCGGCAGCGCGGGCGGCAATGAGCATCATGCCGCGGGCGGTCAGCATATCAATGCCGCTCGGGGTGAACTTGGTCTGCATGCACTTGCGGAAGTCGCCGCCGGAGATGGCGCAGCCGAACATTCTGGGAGAGGCAGCGCAGATCTCATAGGCGTTGAGGATGCCCTTAGGGCTTTCGAGCGCAGCCATCAGCAGGGTCCTGCCGACCTCGACGCCGAATTCCTTCTCGGCTTCCTCTACGTGCTTTTCCACGGTCAGAACGTCCTGCGCGCTTTCGCACTTGGCGATACGGATGCCGTCGGCGCCGCCGGCGACACAGACGCGGATGTCTTCCTTCCAGTGGGGGGTATCCAGGCCGTTGATCCGGACGATGACCTCGGTATCGCCGTAGTCAATGGTCTTGAGGGTGTGATACAGGGAGAAACGGGCTGCGTCCTTCTGGTTTTCGGCAACCGCGTCCTCGAGGTCGAGCATGATGCTGTCCACGCCGTAGATATAGGCGTCCTTGGTGAGGCCCGGCTTCTGGGCGCTCAGGAACATCATGGTTCTGCGCAGGCGGAACCGTTCAGGCTTCGGACGAGGGATCATCTGATCACACCTCCCCAATCAATATTGTTCTCGGACTTGTCGCAGCTGCGGAAGACCGCGCATTCGACTCTGGCCTTGATGGTGCAGTCGAGCGCGCCCTTATCGACGACCGTGACCTTGGCGTCCTTGACGTCGAGTCGTTCGAGGGTTTCCAGAACGGTCTTCTTGATCTGGCGGCCGTACTGGTTCATAACGCTGCTGGTCAGGGAAAGTTCAATGCCCGTGCCGGGCTCTACAGTGACCATCGCGTCGCTGGATTCGAGTGTGCCCGCCGAGGCAGGCTTCCGAATTTCCATGGTGAAACACTCCTCCCATTTATTGAGATAGTGTAATGATAACACACCGTTTCGATTCTGGCAACCGGTCAAATTGCACAAATTAAAACGCCAATTTTGTTGAAAACAGAAGAAAGAAAGCGAACGGGAGGCCTCCCCTTCCCCGGCAGTCGGGGCGGGAGGCCTCCTTGCGGTTCGGCGTTCATTTTTTCCGGGCGGCCTTACCGCTCGGAACGCATGACGTTCAGGCAGGCCCAGAGTACGTTCGCCGCAATGGGCGAGCAGGTCGCCGCGCCGGAGCCGCCCTCCTCCACCACGATGATGAAGGCCAGAGGGAACTGGTCGCTGTCGATGAAGCCGGCAAAGGTGGCGGTATTCTCTTTGCCGTTGACCTCTGCGGTGCCGGATTTGGCGCAGACCTTGACGCCGGAGAAATTGACCGGAGCGTACATCCGGACCACGTTGTTGTGCATCAGGTCGGCAAGCTCGTCGGCCGCCTTGCGGGTGATCATCGGCTCGGTCCACTCGGTTTCAGCCTCGTAGCGGACGGCTCCGCCGCTGGAGACGCGCCGGACCAGATAGGGCATGGCCGCCTTGCCGCGATTGGCGATGGCGCCCATGTAGGTCAGGTACTGGCAGGGATTGACCAGATCCACGTCCTGGCCGATGCCGGCCCAGGCGACGCGGTTTTTGGAAGCGCCGCTGAGATCGAAGGAGCCGGGCTTCGTCCGGTAGCCGTCCACGAAAAGGGATTCCGTGATCCCGATCTGCTTTGCCTTCCGGGTCAGGGCTTCGGCCCCGACGAGCTGGGCGATCTGGGCATATGCACAGTTGCAGGAGTTTGCCAGGGCCTCGCCGAGGGTCTGCTCGCCGTGGGCCTTGTTGCTCTGGCAATGGATGATCTCGCCGTTGACCGTGATCTCGCCCGCACAGGTGAAGGTTCGGTCCAGGATATCGGGCACGGTTTCCAGCGCGGCTGCCGTGGTGACCAGCTTGAAGATCGAGCCGGGCGGGTAGGTGACGTGGAAGAAGCGGTGCAGATACAGGCCCTCCAGCGCGCTGTCGGCTGCGTCGGGGACGGCCGGCGCGTCGTAGGGGTCGAAGCTCGGGGCCGTCACGGCGCAGAGGACCTCGCCCGTTTTATAGTTGTAGACGCCGACGGTCCCCTTCCGGCCCGCAAGGGCCTGGAGCGCGACGGATTCGACGCTCCCGTCCACAGTCAGCTCGACGCGGCCGTTGCCGGTCTGCATGCCGTAGGTGCCGTTGATCTTATCAAAGCCGACGAGCTGCGGGATATACTGCTTGAGCAGGAGCGGGTCGATATTTCCCTCAAGGTCGCCGAGCAGGTGGACCGTTGCCTGCCGGACCAGCGCGTCGGAAGCGTAGGGCTCGTCCCGGTGTGGGGCGTAGACGACCCGCCCGCTCCGGTCCGTGACCTCCTCGATGGAACGGACGCCGGAGCTGCGCGAATGGGAGATCCAGTCGTCGGCGTAAATGCCGTAGCGGATCACGAAGGTCAGAAGACCGAAGAGGAGGACCCCCGCCAGAAGGAGGGCCATCAGCGTGCGTCCGGAGATGCTTTTCACGACTTTTCCGCCTCCTTTTCCGGGAGCTTGACCGCGAAGCTGGCATTCTGCCGCGTATCGCAGGCCTTGAGGAAGGCCAGCATGGCCCAGCAGGCCATCATGCTTGAGCCGCCGATGGACACGAAGGGGAAGGTAACGCCGGTCAGCGGCAGAAAGTCCACGGTGCCAAAGAAATTCAGAATTGCCTGAGCCAGCAGGATCGAAACCGAGGCGGTGGCAGAGATCGTATAGAAGCTGCTGCGAGCGACCTTTGCCGAGCGGACCACGAAGATCCCAAGCGAGGCCAGCGCGACGATGAGCATCGCGGCCATCAGAAGCCCCCATTCCTCGGAGACGAAGGCAACGACAAGGTCCGTATCCGCAGCGCCCGCTCCGGCCATATTCCGCAGCCAGCCGTTGCCCGGTCCGAGACCGAACAGGCCGCCGGAGGCGATACAGATCAGAGCGCGAGTCTGCTGATAGCCCTTGTTGTCGTTCATATGCGACCAGATGTGACCGTAGCCGGAGAAGCGCTCGCCCACGTGGGGGAAGTGCTTCACGGCAAGCACTACCGAGACGACCATGACGGCTGCCATCCCGACGCCGACCACGATCAGGGCAGCGTTCGGATAGCTGGACGAACGGAGCAGGGCAATGGCAAGAAAGCCGATGAAGAAGATCGCCGCGGTGCCGAAGTCATTGAGCACGACCAGACAGCCGCCGATGAAGGCCGTGTAGAGAACGAAGGCCAGCATATTCTTCCGGGTAACGATCTGGTCCATCGTGGAAGCGCCGGCCAGCACGAAGCAGACCTTGACGAGCTCCGAGGGCTGGATGGACATCCCGCCGATATAGATCCAGTTTTTCGAGCCGTTGACGCGCGTGGCAAGGACGAGGTTCGCCAGCAGCAGAAGGACGCCTGCGCCTGCTGCAAGGTAGCGCAGCTTCTTCGCCGTTTCCAGATTCCGCAGGCAGAAGCCGAGCACCAGGAAGATGACGAGACCCAGGCCCATCGAGATGAGCTGCTTATAGAGATTTGCGGTGTTGGCGGAGCCGGCGACGGCAAGACTCATCGTCATCAGGAAGAAAGCGATGGTCTCGATCTCGAAGCCGGAGCGGTGGATGAGCTTCTGCGCAAAGAACAGGCCCCATTCCACGGCTGCCAGGATCCCGTAGGCGGTCAGGAGGGTGGTCTGGCCCTCCACGCCTTCGAGCAGAAAGGAGAGCACGACCATGGCCTGCAGGATCGTAAGCAGGACGAGGGTCAGACCGGGACTGTGCCCCTTCCCTGCCCGGGTCCGGGCTCCGGCCTGGAGACGGGCTTCCTCACGGGAGACCGGCTCCAGAGTCATTTCCAGCCCCGCGAGGCTGATCCGATCGCCGTAGTTGACCCTGCCGTGCATCACGCGGGTCCCGTTGACCTCCACGCGGCCCTTTCCGCCGACGTCGGAGATCCACCACTGCCCGTCGTCGTTCCGGGTCAGAACGGCGTGGTTTTTGGAGATCGTGGCAACGCTCAGGACGACGTCCGCCGTCTTTTTGCGTCCGATCAGATTCTCCCAATGCGTCACAGGGCGCAGATCTCCCGTGGAAAGCCGCAGCCAGGCCCAGACCTCAGGCTCCCGGCGGAAGCCCAGCAGGGACCGCGCAGACCGGACCACCACGAACAAGGCCAGGACCGGCAGACTCACGCGGAGCAGGGTATGGTAGACGGCCAGAAGGCTCACGCCGTCCGCGCCGCCGATGAAATCGGAAATTGCTTGCATGTTGTAAAAACCTCACCGGACAGAAAAGACCGGGTGCAGCGCACCGGTCTTTCTCTGTAAGCTTATCCCTCAGAGCCGTCCTCGTATTCGAAATCGCTGTCGGGGTCGTACTCAGAGTCAAAGGTGTCTCCGCTGTAGAAGACGGTGGATTCCCGGAAGTCGTCGCTGTACCGCTCCAGATCCGAGACCGTGATGATGTCATAGTAGCAGGAGGTCTCGACGGTGTGATTCTTCTTTTTGACGGCGTTTCTGGCCGCCTGGGAAACCAGGGAGTAGATGACCGTAAAGACCGGAACGCCGAGGATCATGCCCGGGAAGCCGAACAGCCCGCCGAAGAAGGTGATGGAGACCAGGATCCAGAAGTCCGAAATGCCAAGTCTGCCGCCGAGGATCCGGGGACCGATGATATTCCCGTCGACCTGCTGAAGGATGATCTCGAAAATCAGGAAGTAGAGGGTGTGGATCGGACTTTCCAGCAGGATCAGGATCGCGCCGAGGCCAATGCCGAAGATCGGTCCGAAGAAGGGAATGATATTGGAGATGCCGACGAAGACCGACGCCACAAGCGGATAGGGCAGCTTCAGAATCAGCATGCCGATATAGGACAGGACGCCGATCAGAGCGGAGTCGATGATCTTGCCGACGAAGAAGCCGCCCAGGCTCTTGTTGGTCAGACGGGAGATCTCGAAGATGCGATCTGCGTGGCGCTCGTTGAAGAAGGCGACGACCATCTTCTTGGCCTGGGAAATGAAGCGCTCCTTGGAGATCAGCAGATAGGTCGCCACGACGATGCCGATGAGCATATTGACGACGGTTCGGGCCACGCTGTAGGCCCCGGTCAGGGCGGTGGAGATGGTATCGAAGATATTGACCTTTTTCAACAGCCAGGTCTGCGCCTTGCCGAGCGGGTCGTTGTCCTTGACCCACTGCTCGATGGGCGTATCCCGCGTCACCTTCGTGACCCATTTGCTCACGCGGGTATAGATGCTCTGGATATTGTCCTCGCTGAACAGGTCGCGCAGGGAGTCGATGAGCTGGGGCAGAACCATAGCCAGCAGGCCGTAGACCACGGCTGCAAAGACCAGCACGGCGGTGATCACGCCGATCGCGCGGCTGAGCTTTTGCAGGCCGCGTTCGGTGATGCTTGTATGACGGAACAGGCGGCGAACCAGGCGCTCCTGCATCATCATGAGCGGATTCATCAGATAGGCGAAGAACAGGCCGAAGATCACCGAGGAGAGGATGGAGATCAGGTGCTCGATCGTGCCGAAGACGACGCCGATGTTCGTCAGTACGACGTAAAACAGAACGCTGATCACCACGACGCTCAAGAGCGTCATGCCAAGCGCGAAGTACTTGTTTTTCTTGAACAAGCGAGCCTCCTCCTTTCCCGATTATTCGAGCTTATCATACCACAGATTTTACCCGCCGTCAACCGAGGAAATACGCAAAACAGCCCGGATTCTGGGAAATCAATCGATCAGAACGCCGTCCACGTAGCTGCCGATGCTGTTCATGCCGGAGCGGATACTGGCGTTCGAAACGCCGTTTGCCATCAGGCACATGACGTAGGCGCGGTTGTTGCGCTCGACCAGGATGATCTCGTTGAATTTATCGGATTTGACGCCGTTGAAGGAGCCAACCACGCCGTCGAGATTCTTTCCCAGACCGTCGTTGATGTAGCTGCCGCTGTTGATGCCGAAGTTTTCCAGCAGATAATCGCGGTTGATCGCAGCGTCGGAGCCCGCGGTATAGAGCTCGCAGAGCATCCGGCACAGGTCGTAGCTGCTCACGTAGTTGTCGGAGGCGGCGTTGTCCACGGTCTCGCCGATGTAGTTGTTGAGCTCTACGCTTGCATAGCCTGCGTCATGGCAGATCTTGTTGACCTTCGTTTTGCCGACGGCGTCCATCAGGGTGCAGATCGCGTCGCCGGAGCTGTCGCGCAGCATGGTCTCAAGCAGGTCGCGGACCTTCATTTCGGAGCGTCCGGACAGGGAGCCGCGTCCGCTCTTGCCGCTGACCACGGGGACGACGCTGTCCATCGTCAGCTCACCGGCTTCGATCTCGTGGCTGACGGCGTAGAGGACCGGAATGCCGATCAGGACAGAGGAGGACATTTTGTCCGTCTGGGTTTCGGTGCCGGAAGACTCGCCGCTGAAAATATCCAGGACCGTGAAGCTGTAGTTCGCGCCGGAGGCGGCGGATCTCATTCGGTCAGAGACCTCGGCGGCGGAGACGGAGCCGACGCTGCAGGCAACGGTCGGGCCGAGCTTCGGGTCGGTGTTCCAGCTCATGCCGATCTCTCCGGTCTCGCCGGTCTCACCGGACGGCTCGGAGGAGGACGCGGAGGGTTCAGGTTCGGGTTCGCTCGTATGCTCGCTGAAATCCAGCGGCTGGACCACCTTGCAGGTGCCGCTCGTCTTGTTGACCTCGATCGTGCCGGCCAGATCGCCGTCGGGACGGTAAACGTCCACCGTGAAGGTCTCGCTCGTTTCGGAGCGCACCTTGACGTCCGTCACGCCGTACTGGGCGCGGACGATGGTCAGCGCAGCCTCCTTGCTGAGCTTTGGCGGCTGCGTGGGGGGCTGGGTCGGGGCAATCGTGGGCTTCTGCGACTCGGTGGGCTGGGGGGGTGCGTCCGTCTCTCCGTAGACGGAGGTCGGGACCTCGCTCTCCTCGTCGGTGGGACGGGTGGGCCAGATGCTCTCCGTGCTTTCCGCCGTCTGCTCGCTGGGCTGGGTCATCGTCTCCTCGCCGTAGTTGACGGTCTCCACAGGGTCGCCCTTTTTGCCGAACAGATCGTCCCAGAAGATCAGCAGCAGGATACCGAGCAGAAGTACCACCGCTGCCACGGTGCCGATCGTGATCCACATGCCGGTACGGGAGCGCGTTTCACGGATCTCGCGCTCCTCCACGGGCTCGTGCGCCGCAGGCGCGGTCGGCAGACCGGCGGAGATACGGGCGCCGCAGCTCGTGCAGAAGTTCCGTCCGGGCTGAACGGTCTGGCCGCACTTCGGGCAGACCATGCTGCGCCGCGGGCCGACCTGCGGCTGGGCGGCGGTCGGGTTCGACGCGCTCTGCGGACGGACGGTCGGGTTCGACGCGCTCTGCGGGCGGACGGTGGATGCGCTGGGGCGATAGGGGCTCCCCTGCTCCGGGCGCACGCCCTGGGTCAGAGCCTCAAACCCGGCCGCGCCGGCTGCCGCGGCTGCGGAGGGATGAACCGCGCTCTGCCTGGGCTGGGGACGGATGGGTTCTGCGTTCGTCAGGTTTGCGCCGCAGGCGGTGCAGAAGCGGACGCCGGGCTTGAGCGGATTGCCGCAGCTTGGGCAAAGGGCAGGACCGGCGGGCGTCTGGGGCTCGGGCGTCTGGGGCCGGGCCGCGCTTTCCGCCGGGACCGGCGCGCCGCAGACGGTGCAGAACCGGACGCCGGGGGGCAGCAATGCGCCGCATTTCGTACAGATAGAAGACATATCAAGCGCTCCTTTCCATGTAGGGAACCGATTTACGGGTTGAAGTATTCATAGACGAGCCTGGAGATGGCGACGATCTCCTCCCGGGCCTTCGCCGCGTTGGTCTGCTCGTTTGACATCACGCAGAGGATATAGGTCGCGCCGTCCGACCAGACGATGCAGGCGTCGTTCTCGGTGTCGCTGAGCTCGCCGGTCTTGTTTGCGGTCTCGACCCCGGCGGGAACGCCGGCAGGAATCTTCCCGGTGCGCTCCTGCGCCTTGAGGTTTTCCAGCAGACGCTTGGATGCGGCGGAGCTGACGTATTTCCCGTTCAGAATGGCCTCCAGGACCTCGCCGCATTCGCGCGGGGACGTGTAGTTCTCCTGACTGCTTTTTTCGAGCATCTTCCGGTTGAGCTCGGTGTGCTCGCAGCCGAGGTCCCGGATGAAGCGGTTGATCGCGCTCTTGCCGAGGCGGTCGATCAGGGCGTTGCAGGCTTCGTTGCTGCTGGCGGAGATCATGACGTCCGTCTTGGCACACCATGCGGCGTCGGAGGCCTGCTTGTCCGTCTGATAGTAAGCGCCGGCCACGAAGAGCTTGATCAGCGAGGCCGCGACCATCGGCCGCTCGTTGACCGAGACCGTCTCGCCGGTGTCCAGATTCCGAACGTAGACGGACCAGGTTCCGTCCAGCTTCTTCAGCTCGTCGGTAAGCACGCCCTCAAGCGGGGACGGCTCCGCAGCGGGGGCGTCCTCCCCGCTGTCGTCGTCAACGGGCAGGTCCAGTTCCTCGGCAGAGTCGTCGGGGTTTGCCGGATGGTTCGGATCGTCAGAGCCCGTCGGCGCGCTCGGCCCGGACGGCGACGGGGTCGCCGGGTTCATGGGGACGGTCGGGCGGACCGGATCGGCAGCACCGGACTGGGACTCGAGGGTGGGCAGATCTGCAAAGGGGTTTGTTCCGTCGAAATGGATGGTCGGCAGCGCGGCGCTCTCCGCAGGGGCGCTCGGGGAATCGGCGGACGCCCAGGCTTCGGGCTGTCTGGACTCTAATGCAGGGAGGGCAGCGTTTCCGGACTCGCCGGTCACTTCGGTTTCAGCGCAGCCGGCAAGCAGAAGCAGGGCCATCAGAACGAACAGGGCGGATTTGACCGCACCGGGGATTTTACGCATGGTTATGATCTCCTTTCCATGCATTCAGGGCAAAGCGATTTCCTCGGCGGTCGTTCCGCCGCCGGGATGATACAGGGTGATTACGAAGCAGAGGCTTCCGTCCGCGCGCAGATGCATCGGCAGGGCGGCAGGCTCCGCCAGACCGCTGAGGGTGAGCGTGAGGGCCGTCGTGTATTCCGGGTCGTCCGCTTCATAGCGCTCGCCCGCGGTCTCGCGGGTCAGCTCCTCCGCAGCTTCCCGAAGTCTCTGCGGAACCTCCGCCTCCGGCACGCCGGACGCCTCGCAGAACGCGGAGAGGGTCGGCTTTGCGCCGGTGGATCGGTCCACGCAGTAGGTCCCCCAGCTCTCTGCGCCGTCCGTGTCCAGACGATGCAGACGCAGCGACAGGACCGTTCCGTGCAGATCGGAGGTGAAGTCCACCCGTTGGACGATTGGCGGCTTTCCCTGTTCCATCTGCGCCAGAGATTTCTGCGCGTCCGCTTCAAACCGGGCCGTGATCTCCTGATTGCAGCCCATCGCATAGGCGTCCGCCAGATCCAGGAACGGGATCCGGTAGGAATAGGCGATCTCCTTCGCGCCGAAGAAGGTTCCCTCCTCGGCAAGCACGGTCTTGACTGCGCCGTCCCATTCGGCGGGCAGAAAGCCCGTCTGCGCAGGCGGAGCTGCCGGAGCGGAAGTGCGCGCCTGCGCGGGCGGCACGGAGCCGTCCGAAATGAATTCCTCGGACGGGCGGCGGTTTCTCAGATCACAGCCGGACAGGAACAGGAGCAGGGCCAGCAGAATAGCAAGGCGCTTCATGGCCTATTCTCCGAGGCTCACGGTCAGCACGACCGGGTTGTGATCGGAGAAGGCAAAGCCCTGATCGACGGTCTTAACGGCGGAGACCTCCAGATTCGGAGAGACCAGGAAGCCGTCGATCACGTAATACTGCGTGTTTTCGGTATCCGTCGGGTCGTAGGGCTGGTTCAGCAGGCGGCAGGTCGGAGCGGAAGCGTCGAAGGCAAAGCTCCAATCGCCGACGTCCGCCGGGTCCAGAACGCCGGGGACCCAGGTTTTCACGCGGATCGGATAGGCGTCCAGCGTGCCGGGGAAGGCCTGATTCCAGTCGCCGCCCGCGACAACGTAGTTGCCCTTGGCGTATTCCTCGTTCAGCAGGCGAAGAAGCTGCTCGGTCTGAGCCTTCTTCCCCTCGCCGTCGTCATAGGCCTCCAGATGGAGGTTGACCAGAACGAGCTCCCGTTCGCTGCCCTCGATGGGGATGCGCTCGACCAGCAGGCAGCGCTTGAGGTTCGCCGCGCGCATCGGCCACGAGAAGGGGCAGGGCAGGCTGATCCGCCGGGCCTCGCGCACGTCGAAGCTGCTGAAGGACAGAAGGCCGGAGTGCACCTTTCCGATGGGCGGCAGCGGGTAGGGCACGAAGTCGCAGGAATAGTTGAGGGCATAGGCGGAATCCCAGTTCGGCCAGCTTGCGCGGAACAGGCTGACCTCGTCCACGCCGTAGCTGCGGCCGGAATCGGAATCGACCTCCTGCAGGAGGGTAAAATCGGCCCCGGTCTGAGCGATCAGCTGCTCCGCGCCGATCCGGTTTTTGGTGACGAGATTTACGCTGTCCGGACGGACCTCTTTGCCGCCGTCCATGAAGAAATCGCTTTCCTCGCCCAGAGCGCAGTAGCCGAGATTCCAGCTCAGAACGGTGAATTCCCGCTGATTCAGGGCTTCAGAGGCCTGACCGGCGACCTGAACGGTCTCCACGGCCTCCGGCTTGTATTCGGTGACGGTGAGCCAGGTCACCAGGCCAACGGCGGCGACCAGAACGATCGCGACCAGAATGCCGAGGATCTTGGCTGCGGTTTTCAGAACTTTTTTCATCTGGATTCTCTCCTTTCGCGAAATCAGGCCTCCGGGCCGAGCTCGCGGTACATGCCCGCGGCGTCGTCCTTGCGGACGGTCTCCTCCACACGAAGGACCTCGACGCTGAGGACCCGCGCGCCGAACTGGATGGAGAGGCGGTCGCCCACCTTCACGTCGTAGCTCGCCTTGACCGGGCGGCCGTTGGCGGTCACGCGTCCGGCGTCGCAGGCCTCGTTGGCAACGGTCCGCCGCTTGATCAGGCGGGAGACCTTGAGATATTTGTCTAAACGCATAATAACACCTCAAAGATGGATCGGAGCGCGCTAAGGCGCTGCATCCAGGATTCGGGAAAGGTACTGCCCCGTGAAGCTCTCCGGATTCGCGGCGACCTGCTCCGGCGTACCGACGGCAACCACTCTGCCGCCGCCGTCGCCGCCCTCCGGGCCGAGATCGATCACGTGATCCGCGCACTTGATGACGTCCAGATTGTGCTCGATGACGAGGACGGTATTGCCCGCATCCACGAGCTTTTGCAGGACGTCGATCAGCTTGCTGACGTCATAGACGTGCAGGCCGGTGGTGGGCTCGTCCAGAATATAGAAGGTCTGGCCCGTGGAGCGGCGGGAGAGCTCGGTGGCCAGCTTGACGCGCTGGGCCTCGCCGCCGGAGAGGGTCGTGGAGCTCTGACCGAGCTTGATATAGCCGAGGCCCACGTCCACCATCGTCTGCACCTTATCGCGGATGCGGGGCAGATTCTGGAAGTATTCCAGCGCCTCGTCGCAGGTCATATCCAGCACGTCGGCAATCGACTTGCCCTTGTAACGGACCTCCAGCGTCTCGCGGTTATAGCGTCTGCCGCGGCAGACGTCGCAGGGAACGTAGACGTCGGGCAGGAAGTGCATCTCGATCTTGACCAGACCGTCTCCGCCGCAGGCCTCGCAGCGGCCGCCCTTCGTGTTGAAGCTGAACCGTCCGGGCCCGTAGCCGCGGAGCTTGGCGTCGTTCGTGGAGGCAAAGAGGTCGCGGATGTCGTTGAACAGGCCAGTGTAGGTGGCCGGGTTGGAGCGCGGCGTCCGTCCGATCGGACTCTGGTCGATGCAGATGACCTTATCCAGATACTGGATCCCCTCGAAGCGATCGTGCTTCCCGGGGCGGATCCGGGCGTGGTTCAGACTTCCGGCGAGCTTTTTATGGATGATCTCGTTGACCAGAGAGGACTTGCCGGACCCGGAGACGCCTGTCACGCAGGTCAGGGTGCCGAGCGGGATCTCAACGTCGATGCCCTGCAGATTGTTCTCGCGGCAGCCGAAGACGCGAAGCTGCTTCCCGTTTCCGCGGCGTCGGGCGGAGGGGACCAGAATGCGCTTCTCCCCGCTCAGATACTGACCCGTGACGGATCTGGGCTCGGCCATCAGGTCTTGGATGCTGCCCTGGGCAACGATCTCACCGCCGTGGATGCCTGCGCCGGGGCCGACGTCCACCACGTGATCCGCGGCGCGGATCGTATCCTCGTCATGCTCCACCACGATCAGCGTATTGCCCAGATCGCGCAGACGGCGGAGGGTCTCCAGCAGCTTGTCGTTGTCGCGCTGGTGCAGGCCGATGGAGGGCTCGTCCAGGATATAGAGGACGCCCATCAGACTTGAGCCGATCTGCGTCGCCAGACGGATGCGCTGGCTCTCGCCGCCGGAGAGGGTCGCGGCGGCGCGGGAGAGGGTCAGATACTGCAGGCCGACGCTCTGCAAAAAGCCCAGGCGGGCCTTGATCTCCCGCAGGATGGGCTGGGCAATCATCTGATCGTTGGGCTCAAAGGTCAGACCGCCGACAAATTCCAACGCCGCCGTGACGGGCAGGTCGCAGAAGTCCATGATCCGCATCCCGCCGACGGTAACGGCGCGGGAGATCGGAGACAGGCGCTTGCCGCCGCAGGCCGGGCAGGGCGAGGTGGACATGCACTCCTCCAGCTCCTTGCGCATGGCCTCCGACTGGGTTTCGCGGTAGCGGCGCTCCAGGCTGGGGACGATGCCCTCAAAGGCCTGCTCCAGCGTGCCGCGGCCGTTGGCGCGCTCATAATAGAGCTTGAGCTTTTCGCCCTTCGTTCCGTAGAGGATCGCGTCCAGCGCCTCGGCGGGAAGGGTCTCCACCGGGTCTGTCAGCTTGAAATGATACCTTGCAGCCAGCGCGTCAAAGTACATCCGGGAGATGGAATCGTTTCGCACGTTGCCCCAGCCGCTGGCCTGAATCGCGCCCTCCAGGATGGACAGGGATCGGTTCGGGATGATGAGGTCCGGATCCACCTTGAGCTGGAAGCCCAGACCGGCACAGGTCGGGCAGGCGCCGTAGGGGTTGTTGAAGGAGAACATACGCGGGCTGAGCTCCGGCATGGAGATCCCGCAGTCCTCGCAGGCGTAGTTCAGAGAGAAGGGCGTCTCCTCGCCGGTGTCCACCTGCTGGATGACCGTCATACCGCCGCCGTGAGCGGTCGCAGTCTCCACGGAGTCGGTCAGGCGGCGCGTGATGTCGCCGCGCAGGACCAGGCGGTCCACGATGACGTCGATATCGTGCTTTTTGTTCTTTTCGAGGGAGATGTCCTCGGTCAGATCGTAGAGACTGCCGTCCACGCGGACGCGGGCAAAGCCCGATTTGCGGGCGTCGGCAAAGACCTTCTGGTGCTCGCCCTTCTTGCCGCGGACGACCGGGGCCAGGATCTGGAAGCGGGTCCCCTCGGGCATGCGGAGGACCTTGTCCACCACCTGGTCGATGGTCTGCTTGCGGATCTCCTTCCCGCAGTTCGGACAGTGCGGCACGCCGACCCGGGCCCAGAGCAGACGCAGATAGTCAAAGATCTCCGTGACCGTGCCCACAGTGGAGCGGGGGTTCTTGGAGGTCGTCTTCTGGTCGATGGAGATGGCGGGCGAAAGGCCGTCGATGGAGTCCACGTCCGGCTTGTCCATCTGTCCGAGGAACATTCTGGCGTAGCTGGACAGGGATTCCACGTAGCGGCGCTGGCCCTCGGCATAGATCGTATCGAAGGCCAGAGACGACTTGCCGGAGCCGGAAAGGCCCGTAAAAACCACGAGCCGGTCACGGGGGATCGTCAGGTCGATATTCTTGAGATTGTTCGTCCGGGCGCCCCGGACAACGATGTTTTCATTCATAAGCGCGCTCCACAAAAGCGTTGATGATTCAGGTAACGGACAGCCCGCCGTTGACGCCGAGAATCTGTCCGGTGACAAACGGGCTGTTTGCGAGCATCCAGAGGGCGTCCGCGACGTCCTCCGGGGTCCCGATGCGGCCAAGCGGCGTCTCGTCGGCCAGGGCGGCGACGTCCGCCGCGCTGAGGGCGGCGTTCATCTCGGTTTCGATCATGCCGGGCGAGACAGCGTTGACGCGGATGCCGGAGGGGCCAAGCTCCTTGGCCAGGGCCTTGGTCAGCGCGTCCACCGCTCCCTTGGTGGCGGAATAGGCTGCCTCGCAGCTCGCGCCGACCTGCCCCCACATGGAGCTGACGTTCAGAATGCAGCCGGAACCGGCGGCGAGCATCCCGGGCAGGACTGCGCGGACCGTGTTGTAGATCCCCCGGACGTTGACTGCAAAGAGCCTGTCCCACTGGGCGGGCGTGATCTGGGAGATCAGGCCGACGTGGGAGATCCCGGCGTTGTTGATCAGCACGTCCACCGGGGGCAGGGATGAGATCAGCGCCAGAACCGCCTCCGGGTCGGCAGCGTCGCACCGGAAGCCGTCTGCGCCGGTCTGAGCGGAAAGCACACGCGCCGCGGCCTCGTTTTTTTCATAGCAGAAGCTGACGCGCCAGCCCTCGCGGGCGAAGCGCCGAACCGTGGCGGCGCCGATGCCGCGGCTGCCGCCGGTGAGAAACAGGTGGGGCATCTGAAAAACCTCCGTCGGGCGCGCTGCGCCCTTCTTTGCCGGAAAAGGGGGGCGGCCTGCGCCGTCCCCCGGAATGGTTATCTCTTGCGGCTGCGGGTACGATGCTCGTACTGCCCGGAGCCGGATATTTTGCTGTTGGAGTCGGCCATGAACTGCTTGAGCTTTTCCTCAAAGCTCTCGGGCTCTGCGCGTCTGGGCGCGGGACGGCCGCCTGCGGCAGGGCGTTCCGGACGCCGCTGCTCTGTTCCGCCGTCGGCGCGGCGGGCGGGATCTGCGTTGGCTTGTCTGGCCGAGAGGCTGATCTTCCCGCCCTCCCCCTGGGAGAGCACCTTGACCTTTACGGTCTGCCCCTCGGTGAGATGCCGGCGGATGTCGGTGACGAAGGTCGGCGCGACCTCGGAGATATGGACCAGACCGGTCTGCCCGTCCGGGAGAAGCACGAAGGCTCCGAAGCCCGTGATCGTCTTGACGGTCCCCTCTACAATCGTACCAGGAGTATAAGCCATTCTGCCCTTAAATCCTTTCCAAAGCTAATCGTGCATATCCGCATCGTGGAAAACGATCTCACCGGCTTCAACCATGCCGAGACGGTTGCGCGCGATGGATTTGACGCTGCGATCGGAATCGATATCATTGAGATCCTGTTTGAGCTGGGCGTTGTCCTGCTCGGCGTAGACGACCTGCGCCTCCAGATCGGAAACGGTCTGACGGGCGACCTGAATGCGATCCTGGAGCCGGACGAGCATGTAGACGGCGTAAACTGCGACGATCAGAAGCAGAAGCTTGGTCAGAAATGAAGTTTTCTTGAACCGCAACGCTCCCCCCTCCTTTCTGCAGACGAACGCGATCCGTTTTAATACTAAAGATTATTTTAGCATATTTTCCGGCAAAATCAACACATTTTTTACAAATATAAAAAATATTTTTCCCGATTCGACGGCAGCCGCGCAGGGTCAGCGAAAACGGCAGCGCGAGGGCGTGCAGGACCCCGTCCCGGACCCGCCGGAACAGCCCGCTCCAGACCCAGAACCACACGCTCATCCCGCCCGCGATCCCAAACAGCGCGAAGATACGCAGTCGGCCCCGGCCCGCGTAGAGCGCAAAGGTCAGCAGGGCCGCAAGCGAGAGCAGGGCGTAGAGAAAGTCCGCGCAGGCCGTCAGAAGCCGCCCCCGCCCAAGCGGGCGCAGGCAGTCGTAGGCCAGGCCCAGCGCAAGTCCCGTCGCCAGAGCCGCGCCGAGCTCCCGGAGCTGAAGCAGGACCGAGAGCTCCATCAGCCGAAGAACCTGCGAAGCAGGCCCCCCGTCGGCGCCGTTTCATAGCCCAGGGCGTCGATGCTGCCCAGGACCTCTACCCTGCCGCCCTCCGGCCGCAGCTCGCGCAGCTTCAGCTCCGTCCCGCGCACGACCAGAACGCTCTGGCCCACGCGCAGGGCGACGCCGTTCTCCTCCACCCGCAGGACCTCCGAGACCCCGGTCACGGTCAGGCGGGCGCGCCGCTCCAGCGTCAGGCTGTGCTCCTCCGGGAGGCGATCCGCCGCCCGATTGGTCTGATTGTTCACTGATCCATTCCCCCTTGCCCGGAAACACTTCAATATATGCGAAGAAAGTACGGTTCATTCTGAAATTTTGTATTGAATTTTCGGATGAAATCCGTTATACTGTCTCTATCGTATAACTATTTTCGGAACGAGGTGGTTCGAATGGGTCAGGTGATCGCCCTAACCTCCGGAAAGGGCGGAACCGGAAAAACCACGATCTGCGCCGGTCTGGCAACCTGCCTGGCCGCGGAAGGCAGCTCCGTGCTGTGTATCGACGCCGACATCGGTCTGCGCAACCTGGATATTTCCCTGGGCATGCGGGATACCGCGCCGATTTCTTTTGTGGACGTGCTGAAGGGGCGCAACGCGCTCAGCGAGGCCACCCCCCATCCGGATATCCCGAATCTCCGCCTGCTGACCGCCCCGTTCGCGGACCGGCCCGAGACGGTCCGGTTTCAGGATTTCGGAGCGCTGTTGGAGACTGCGCGGGAGCATTTTGACTTTACGCTGATCGACGCCTCCGCCGGTCTGCGCGACGGCTTCCACTTTGCCGCCGCCTATGCAGACCGCATCCTTGTGATCGCCACCCCCGACCCCGCTTCCCTGCGGGACGCAGCCGAGGCCGCAGACCAGCTCGCCCGCATGGGCAAGGAAAACGTCCGGCTGATCGTCAACCGCGTCACGCCCGCCGTCTTCCGCTCTCTGCGCTGGACCGTGGACGATCTGATGGACGAGATCGGGCTGCCCCTGCAGGGACTGATCCCGGACGATCCCGACGTCGTACTGGCCGCCGCCCACAACCGACCCCTGATCCTCTGCACGGACCGCCGGGCCGCGCTTGGCTGTCTGCACGTCGCCCGCCGTCTGCGCGGCGAGAAGGTCCCCCTGCTCCGAATCCATTAAGCCGACAGGAGGTTTCCGATGAATATTACCCTCATGGCACACGACAAGAAAAAAGAGCTGATGGTTCAGTTCTGCACCGCCTATAAGAGCGTGCTTGCCAAGCACACGCTCTCCGCCACCGCCACCACCGGACGGCTGGTCGCGGAGGCGACCGGTCTGCCCATCAATCTCTATATGGCTCACAGGCAGGGCGGACACCAGCAGGTGGACGCGCGCATCGCCTATAACGAGATCGACATGGTCATCATGTTCACCGATCCGAACAGCAAGGACCCCTGGGACAACCAGTATGCCCTGCGGACCCTGCTGCTCTGCGACGCGAACAACGTGCCCATCGCAACGAATCTGGCCACGGCGGAAATGCTGATCCTCGGCCTGCAGCGCGGTGATCTGGACTGGCGCGAGCTGATCCACAACCGCCGCTGATTCCCACGCCCCTCCACGGACTTCCGCTCCGCCCGGAGGGAAGTCCGTTTTCAGGTCTGTACAAGGAAGGAGAAACATGCTGCACTATACGCCGGAAACGGTGGATTTCCTCTGGCAGCTCCGGCTGAACAACAGCCGCGAATGGTTCCGCGCCCACAAGGAGGACTATGAGCGCCTGATGAACCGGCCCACCAAGGAGCTGGCCAACGCGCTGTTTGCGCATCTGCAGGAGAAGTACCCGAAGCACGACTGGAATCTCCATATCTCCCGCATCTACCGCGACGCCCGGCGGCTCTACGGCCGCGGGCCGATGAACGACCATCTCTGGTTCACCCTCTGGGCCGACCGGGAGGAGCTGGCCGCGCCTGCCTACTGGTTCAGCTTCTCTCCCGAGGGCTGGGACTTTGGCATGGGCTGCTGGTCCCAGGGCAACCTGGTCATGGATCGCTTCCGCGCACAGTTGAAGCTGGACCCCAAGCCCGCCGAAGCGCTGGCGCGCCGCCTGCAAAAGCAGGAGATCTTCACCCTGGCGGGCGAGCGCTACAAGAAGCACCGGATGGAGACCACTCCCCTGCTCCAGAGCTGGGCCGACAGCAAATGGATCGGCTTCCAGTGCAAGCGGGATCACGGAGATCTGAGCTTCTCGGAGCAGCTATTCGACTTTACCCGAGACGGCATCGACTGGCTCATGCCGTATTATGAATACTTTCTGACCCTGCCCGCGCGGGAGGAATCCGTCGGCGCGGAACCCATACGTAATTGATTTCTCAATTCACAGAAAAACGTGAGGTATACGATCATGTCCAAGATCACCCCCCGGACGCTGTCCGGCTTTATGGAGCTGCTGCCCGCGCCGCAGCAGCAGATGGAGCGCTTTTTGCAGGTGCTCCGCGAGACCTACGCCCTCTACGGCTTCACGCCGCTGGATACCCCGCTCGTCGAATCGGCGGACATCCTGCTGGCGAAGGGCGGCGGCGAAACCGAGAAGCAGATCTACCGCTTCCAGAAGGGCGACGCAGATCTGGCCCTGCGCTTCGATCTGACCGTTCCCCTTGCAAAATACGTGGCCCTGCACGCGGGCGAGCTCTCCTTCCCCTTCCGCCGCTTCCAGATCGGCAAGGTCTACCGCGGCGAGCGCGCCCAGAGAGGCCGCTTCCGCGAGTTCTATCAGGCCGATATCGACGTGATCGGCGACGGGAAGCTGGACGTGGCGAACGAGGCGGAGATCCCCGCCGTCATCTATTCCACCTTTACCCGGCTGGGTCTGGAGAAATTCCGCATCCGCGTGAACAACCGCAAGATCCTGAACGGCTTCTATGCCATTCTCGGTCTGACGGACCGGGCGGGCGAGATCATGCGCACCGTGGACAAGCTGGAAAAGATCGGCGCGGACAAGGTCCGCGAGCTTCTGACCGGCGAGCTGGGCATTGATTCCGGCGCTGCGGACGAGATCCTCCGCTTCATCTCCATCACCGGCACGAACGCCGAGGTCCTGACCGCGCTGGAAGGCTGGCGCGGCAGGAACGAGCGCTTCGACCTGGGTCTGGACGAGCTGGCGACCGTGGTGAAGTACCTTGCGGCCTTCGGCGTGCCGGAAACCCACTTCGCCGTCGATCTGACCATCGCCCGCGGTCTGGACTACTACACCGGGACGGTTTACGAAACCACGATGACCGAGCACCCGGAGATCGGCTCCATCTGCTCCGGCGGACGGTACGACAATCTGGCCGAATACTACACCGACCGTCAGCTTCCCGGCGTTGGCATCTCCATCGGCGTGACCCGCCTGTTCTACGTGCTCCAGGAGCAGGGGCTGCTGAACCCCGATCTGCCCACGGCTCCGGCGGACGTGCTGATCCTGCCCATGACCCAGGATCTGACCGCCGCCGCCACCGCCGCGACCTTCCTGCGCGGTCGGGGCATCCGCACCCAGATCTACACCGAGGCCCGCAAAATGAAGGCCAAGATGGGCTATGCCGACAAGCTGGGGATCCCCTACGCGGCCTTCCTGGGCGAGGATGAGATCGCCGCCGGGCAGATCACCGTCAAGGATATGCAGACCGGCGAGCAAATCACCTCCGGTCTGGAGGAGGCAGCCGCCCGCATCCGCGCCGGTCTGGCCGCCAAAAACGAGGGCCGTCTGATCCTCGGCTGATTCCGTTGATAACCTAAGGTAAAAGAGGTAAGAATATGACACAGAACAGAACCCATAACTGCGGAGAACTCCGGCTCTCCGACGCGGGCAGGCAGGTCCGCATCGTCGGCTGGATGGAGAACGTCCGTGCGGTCGGCAGCAACTTCGCCTTCGTGATCGTCCGCGACTTCTACGGCACGACCCAGGTCGTGATCGAGACCGAGGACATGATGAACGTGATCAAGCCGCTGAACAAGGAGACCACCATCGCCGTCGAGGGCATCGTGCGCGAGCGCGACTCCAAAAACGCGAAGCTCCCCACCGGCGAGATCGAGATCGTCCCGTCCAAAATCGAGGTGCTGGGGCGCTGCCTCCACAACGAGCTGCCCTTTGAGATCAACCGCAGCCGGGACGCCGCAGAGGACGTCCGTCTGAAATACCGCTATCTTGATCTGCGCAACCCGGCGGTCAAGAAGAACATCATCCTGCGCTGCAACGTGGTGGCGGAGCTCCGCCGCCGGATGACCGAGCTTGGCTTCCTGGAGATCACGACCCCGATCCTGACCGCCTCCTCCCCCGAGGGCGCGCGCGACTATCTGGTCCCCGCCAGAAAGCACCCCGGCAAGTTCTACGCTCTGCCCCAGGCTCCGCAGCAGTTCAAGCAGCTTCTGATGACTGCCGGCTTCGACCGCTACTTCCAGATCGCCCCCTGCTTCCGCGACGAGGACGCCCGCGGCGACCGCACCCCCGGCGAATTCTATCAGATGGATATGGAAATGGCCTTTGCCTCCCAGGACGACGTTCTGGCGGTTCTGGAAGCCGTCATTGAGCCCGTCTTCCGGCAGTACGGCATCTATGACCGCGTGACCCCTGCTCCCTTCCGCCGCATCCCCTTCAACGAGGCGATGGAAAAGTACGGCACCGACAAGCCCGATCTGCGCATCGACCTGGAGATCTGCGACGCCACCGCCCTGCTCGGCGGCATCGGCTTCGGACCGTTTGAAAACGCCGTGGTCAAGGCCGTGGTCGTCTCCGACTTCAACGCGCCGAGAAAGCAGATCGACAAGCTCTGCGCCGACGTCGAGGTTCAGGCCGGGCAGAAGCCCTACTGGTTCCGCGTGGACGAGAACGGCGAGATCGTGGGCGGCATTGCCAAGTTCATCCAGCCCGTCAAGGATCAGGTCGTCTCCGGTCTTGCCCTGACCCCCAACAGCTTCGTGGGTCTGACCGCCGGCAAGAAGTCCGCGGCGCAGAAGACTGCGGGCGTGCTCCGTGTCAAGCTGGGCAGTCTCTGCCCGAACCACATGGACAAGGAGCAGTATCAGCTTTGCTGGATCGTCGATTTCCCGATGTACGAGATCGGCGAGGAGAGCGGCGAGCTTGAATTCTGCCACAACCCCTTCTCCATGCCGAACGGCGGCTTGGAGGTGCTGGAGAAGGCCGAGCGCGGCGAGATTGACCCGCTGAGCATTACGGCCTGCCAGTACGATCTGGTCATCAACGGCTACGAATCCGCCTCCGGCGCGGTCCGGAACCACGATCCCGAGATCATGGTCAAGGCCTTTGAGCTGGTCCGCCTCGGCGAGGCCGAGGTCAAGGCCAAGTTCCCCGCCATGTACAACGCCTTCACCTACGGCGCGCCCCCGCATGCCGGCGCAGCCCCCGGCGTGGATCGCATGATCATGCTGCTGACCGGCGAGGAGAGCATCCGCGAGGTCATCACCTTCCCGATGAACCAGAAGGCCCAGGACGTCATGATGGACGCCCCGACCACCGTGACGCAGAAGCAGCTCGACGAGGTGCATATCGCTATCAGGCTGCCCGAAGAGGACTAAGCCATGCTTCGCCGGTTGATGGTCGTTGCGATCTTCTTCGTGCCGATCGGCGCGGTCGCCTGCTGGGTCACCTGGTTCACCAAGCGCTCCCGCGTCAACGACGTCGCCCAGTCCTGGATGCGCGAAAAGCGACGCGAGGAAGCGCGCGGACGCCTCGTCTGGGCGATCACACTCACCGTCGCCACCATCCTTGCGTGGATTTTCCTGTATCCCAGCTATCATGAGATGGCTATGGCCGCCCAGGCCGCGGCAGAAGCGACCGCCGGATAAGCACGACGGAGCTTTTCAGACGCCGTGCAAAACAGAACGCCGAGCGCTGCAAATGCAGGCTCGGCGTTCTTTCGTTGTATCGCAGTACGGCGGTGCTTGCTTTGTAGGGGCGCGTACCCACGCGCCCGGTTTCGCTGCAGGCGAAACAAATCACCCGGAGGGCGATGTTGCCCGTTTGAATGATGCGATCCCGTATCGTCATTTGCCTCCGGCAAATTGCATTCGTTCCGAATGCCGGACAAGCGATG
>OCVV011355998.1_pt1 | contig 68905 bp, 67 predicted proteins | sample 1539721 | NCBI WGS metagenome assembly OCVV01 (sample SAMN02144230, study PRJEB22623) | gut metagenome | biome: sheep rumen | host: Ovis aries | place: New Zealand
TGGTGTCTTGTGCTGACGCGGGTGTCAGGACATTGCATCCGAAGAGGAATGACTCCCCGAGTGTGATGGTAGCCTCTCCGAGGTCTGTAGCAGACGGAGTGCAGGGCACAACGGGCTCCAAGACATGCAGGGTCATGTAGGTGATGGAGTCGCAGCCATTAGCAAGAACGGCTGTGTCCCTCAGCTCCATGTCTCCTGATGCCGTCGGCGTGTAGGTTGTACAGCCGAAGAGGTAGGAGTCTCCCAGAGTGATTGTTGCTTCACCGGCATTGACCACGTTCGGTGCACAAACGGTCAGATTGAGCGTAACGGTGTTGTCATCGTTGTGGTAGGTGCCTGTTGTTTTCAGTTCTTGGCAACCGAAAAGGAAGGCGTCTCCCTCATCAATCTTCTCATTGAGAACAGTTTGTGCATTACCGTACAAGCAGTAAGTTCCCAGCAAGGCGATGGTTAATACTAATTGTTTAATTTGCATTATATACCTTTCTTTTTAGGTAGGGTGATATAATTGGTTAGTTAGTGTGCAATAATATATCTATTTGTTATGAAAGAGTTCATCGTGAGAGCCGGTTCGCATGAAAAGAAGTGTTAAACGTTTATCGTCTTGCCTCCAAATCAGTAACCAATCATCATCGATATGGCACTCCCAACAACCTGCATATTTGCCATGAAGCATATGTGGTGTATACCCGGAAGGAACACAACCATCTTCGGCTAAGATTTCCACCACTGAGATAACCTCTTGGATGTTTAATCCGAGCCGTTTTGAACGGTTCATGTCACGCCAAAAACTTTTAGTATATTCAATCTGGTACATTAGGCGAAGATTTTACGAAATTCGTCTATGGACTCAACTTTATATACACGACCGGCCATCACATCGTCTAAGGCTTCATCGAGAGCGTTTCTTTTTTCGATTTCGCAGCCAAGAGCTTTTGCAATGGTTCTGAATCTTCGGTTTTCGGTGCGTGGAACACGTACTGTAAGCCTCATGTAATCATTGGTTGTTTTCATATCAGTTGTTATATCTTATTTTATTATTATATATGCACACGTGTGCGCGGGTGCGCGATTATCTTACTACGAAGAAAATCTTTTGCGTACCATTGAGGACGTAGTAACGTCCGGCAGTAGCGATAGCGACTACTTTGTCTTCACCTGCAGCGAGGTCGAAAGCAGCTTCGATTACATTGTCATTCTCATCCAATACTTGCAGACCGGTATAGTCTTGGTCACCATGGAAGGACAGACCTGCGGGTACTTGGCAAACGAACTCAGTTTGAGTAGCAGAGGGGTTGATAACAACTTCTTCTTCCATTCCTGTACCGGCAGCGTTCTTATGAAGAGTAAGAGAGAATGAGTTATCAACTGCAATCCCACCAATCTTGATATCAGAACCTTGTACACCGGAAGCCGTCAAAGTATATTCGGTATCATCACCAACTTTGAATTTAAGAGCGAGGTCTTTCAGGTCTTCTGCATTATTAGTAGCATAAATTTGATATTTGCTACTACCCTTTTCTACATATGTAGCAACAGTAGCATCGCTGAAACTGCCTTCATATAAGGAAGCGCAATAAGAATCTGCGTCTGCATCAGATACAAGTGCAATTACTGCATAACCTGATTCATTGGATGTATTGCCTTTCAAGGTGAAAGTAGCTTGAGAAAGAACGGTCTGAGCAGCTAAGTTCAAAGAAGCTGCCAAAACAATCATTGATATAATAATTTTTTTCATCGTTTTAGTGTTTTTAATTTGTCTTTATACTATTTAATCACCAATTACGAGCGGGTGCTGGTGGTTGGGGATTTATTGGCACATCTCCCGATGTAGAACCTGTTGTCCCTTGTATACATTGGGATAATACTATCTCCATGAATGCAGTGTTGGGATATTGATAATTTTTTTTCATATATTTTTTAAGTGTCAGCGGTTGCCTCTGCGGTTTCCGCTGACACCTTAATGTTATCGGTTATTATTTAACTACTTTAACGCCGTTAACTACATAGATACCTGCAGGCAGTACATCAAAGTCCTCGCCGAGGTAAGCACCTACGAGGTTGTAGATACCCTTCTGAGCCTTAGTAGCAGCGTCAACAACTTCTACATCAGTCGGCATCTTGCGAGCCTCAACAATTTCGAAACGTGCATCATTGGTCTCGTTAGCAGATGCGGCGAAAGTATAAGTTGCACCTTCCTCAATATTAATTTGAGCACCATTAGCGAGGTCAACTAATACTAGGTTTTTACCTTCTACACCAGCAAATGTCATAGTGTACATACCAGCTTTAATGGTATTGTAACCAATCAGGGTATGGTTCAAATCTTGTGCTGCATAGATATTCATTTTATTCTCTGCACTTACATAAAGATTAGCACCTTCGCTCATGTATTTAGAGGCATTGTAGGAGTCATCAGTTGCAAAATTATCGGATTGTGCAACAACAACATAATCGTGCATTCCTGCACCCTCCATGTAAATCGTTGCTTGTGTAAGATCCGACAATTGACGTTCAGGAGCAGATGCTGGAGCTGACCAAACTAAATTGTTGTAGTTCAAAGTTAATGTCTGGAGGCTACCCGTCCTATTCTCAATCATGAACGGTTGCATCGGAGTTAAGTCGCTTAATACATTTGCACCTAAGCCAGGCTGCTTAGCCTCCCAACGAAGGTGATTATTCTCAAGTCGGCATACATAAACGGAGCGAGAACCAATAATTTCATTGAGAGCTGCAGAAATGCTCTTAGCGTGTATGTCGCTCAAATATCCGTTAGAAAGAGTGGTGAAAGCATTGAGAACTTGGATGCCCTCAACATCGTTATTACCGTTGATTTCGCCTTTAAACTCTAAAGTAATAGGATTCTCTTTCAAGTTATTGGATTGGATAGAATAGAAACCAAAATCTTGATTAAATTTAGAAAGAATCAAATCGTGACCAGCCCAGTTAACAGAACCTGCAGATTCCCATGCGTTTTGATTCCATGCATAGAAACTGGCAACACGGTCTGCCGGGGTGGCTGTGATGCTTGTGAGTGCACCATTATACATCGGGTGACCAAAGTATTGTATTACATAGGTTACACCATCAGCCATACGGTAAGAAGAAGCCTGCATTTGAACAGTAGCTTTCGGGTGACGACCGGATTCAACAGCAGGATTGAAGAGCATCTTACCTTGGTGAACTATAGAATAAGTATTATCACCATCTACAACTTCTTCTACAGAGGATTTAAGAATGATGTTATTGACACTGAAAGTATTGAAACCTTGCGCACCATTTACAATTAGAGTAGCGTCGTCATTCACGATAATCTTAGCATCCTTATTCATGGTCAATTGGTCGATAGTCAGTGTGGTACCATCTATAGTGATAGTGGTAGGAGTTGCACTGGTCATCATGACCGTACCAAGAGTAAGCGGTGATGTAATAGTATAGTTTGCCTCACCTAATGCAGTAGCAGACATTGAACCGAAGTTCACGTTCTCACCTGCTGCAGAAGTAATATCAAATACTACGTCTTCAGGAGTAGGTGTAAATGCTTTATCAATAGTGTTGATAACATATGTGGTGCCTTCTTCTGTTACAACAGGAGTAACAACAGCATCACCTTCGTCAACGGAACTGTTTACAATTGTTTGAAGCATACCGGTAGCTTCGCCAATTGCAACATCACCGGAAATATTACCACCGGTGATGATGATATCACCATTTTGGTTGGTACCATTTTGGAATTGCATTACACCACCTTCAGTAGGCGTTTGGTTACCACCTTGGAAAGAACCGGATTCAATCTCAATCGCAGAAACTTTGGTGTCGCCGGAAGCTTGAGTGATTTTCTCGTCAATGGCATAGCCCGCTACGGCAGTAACTTCGGTATCACCTGTGACGGTTACATTGGTGTGACCGGAATAAGAAGCAGAGGATTCTATAACGATAGCTGAACCTTGTGCTTCAATACCGCTCTTTCTGTCATTCTCAACAGCGGTATATGTCGTAGCTGTTGAGGCAATCTTGGCATCGTCAATTGTGATGTTACCGGACTTAATATACACACCGGTAGCGCCGGCAATATCACCGCTGATAGCAGTGTTTGAAACACCTGCACAATAAACAGCAGTGGAATTTCCGGACTGCTCATGGCTGCGGATTTTTGCATTTGGTCCAATCTCCAAAATGGGAAGATGAGCATCACAATCTGCATTTAAAGTATGTTGAGCACCGTTAAATGTGTAATTTGTACCTCCTTCTTGTCGGAGCTCAACAGCGCTCTTAATCAAACCATTTACTTTAATACCATACTTGGGCGCGGTTACCTTACCTTTAACAACAACCTTAACACCATAGCAGAGGTTGGCTTGCGCAGTAGTTGCATCCGACTTATTGTAAGTAATGTATGTGTTATGGAACTCGGGTATAGTAATTGGTGTGCTTGTACCAGCATAAACTTGACTAAAACTATTGGATTCGCGAATAACGATGCCGCAACCGTGTTGTTTGTTTGTTTCGCCACCTGCGGTATTATTATTCAAGACTTCTACACCTTCACCGATTTCCAAACCGGAATAGTCGGCAATCGTAGGATCCGGAGTACCCATTACTGCAAACATAATTTGAGCAGATCCGAAATTGCCAGATTTGGCTGTTGAAATACGACCGGAACCGGTAATCTTTAATGTGCCACGATAGATGTTGAATAAGGCTTTTTCTAAGTTGTCATTAGCAATGTTTTTACCATTGAGATTAAGAGTAACCACGCTCCCTGCGGCACGATTTACATAAAATAATTGGTACTTGGTGAGGTCTGTCAGATCGGTACCTAGAGTAATAACAGATACTGAAGCATCATTAAGAGCATCGCGCAAGTCAGCATAGGAGCTAACGGTAGTGGCTCCACTGTTGACAGTGTACTCCGCCTTCAAATTCGTGCTGATGAGAAGAGCTACAGCCATCAGCAGGATAGAATAGATTTTTTTCATTGTTTTGTTAATAATTTAGTTAATTAAAATGTTGATTATAAAAATAAGTTTGTTGTTTTGCCTTTGCAAATAATCGGCAGTTAATTCTTTTTTGTCTGGTTTGTTGTTAATATGTTAAAGTTAGTTATGTTAATAGTTTTTTAATTTATAATTGATATTCCGTTTCATATATAACATCAAAGATGTACACAAAGTGCTCATTTGTTTTAGGGTCAATAAGCTCTTGATAAGCAAAACGGAATTTCTCTACATTTAGTTCCCTATATCCTTTCTCTCTCCATTCCTGATTTTCAGCAAGGGAAAACCCATTGGGAAATACCCCCAGTACCTCTAATTTCTCACGCATCCGGGCAAGCTTTGCAATAACAGTTTCTCTGCTTAAAGAGGGATGTTTCTGCATTGCAAAAAAATAGAATTGCTCTATTTTATCTTCGGCAAAATGACTAATCCTGACTTGCATTTTCTTTTGCATCATAAAAGTCATTTATCAATTCGGTAAGGCGATGATTCATCTCGTCTATACTAATACTGGTCTTCATCGCCTCTGCTAACGACATGTAATGGGATGCTTCCTCCTTATCGTCTTCAAATTCGACTTTGAACAATTTAGACATCTTCATAGTCTGTAAAAACGACTGTGCATAGGCACTCCGCGGGTCGTAACTCAGTGTAATTGTTTGTCTTGTGGCAGTAGGCATAATCGTACTCTCCATAAAAAGTCGCGCAAAAATAAACATTTTTCACGACTTATGCAAATAATTTCTCTATTTTTCTATTTTTTCTATTTTTTTTCTGTGAAAAAATAAATTTTGCTATTTCGAAAGTGCAAAATGAGCAATGCGTCAATGTGTTAAGTAAATCAGCCAAAGGTGAAATGGTGTATCGTTTTGGGTTAAAAATAGTATAGAAAAATACGGAATTTCACAAAAAAATAATTTTTTTTTGCACTTATTGCTACAAACCGTTGCAGGAACGAAAAAAAATGTGTATATTTGCATGCGGAAACACTGCTGTCCTCTAAATGATGAACAAAACCCTACTGACCACTTTAAAAATAAACAAAAACCGACAAAACCCCTTTTGAGGGCTTAGAGCAAAAACTCTTGTGTAATTGAGTGTTAAAAACTCCTTGTAAACAAGTTTCCAGATAGTTTTTACCGCTAAATTTCACACCCTTACGGGTTAAGCCCTCCAAAGGACATAAACCTATAAAAGCAAATTATTGTACTTGAATTTACGAAGTAATAGAGTGTATATCAATAATATAGAATGTTATGTTTGAATTATAAGTAGGCATTAATGATAATTTAAATAAAAAAGGAGGAAAAGGTATGTTAATGAAATTAGCAGAATGGCTATCTAAGGCAAAAGGCAGCATGGGCAAAACATTTTATGCTCGTGCATGTAAATGGGATTCGACTCAAGTAATCGTTCAAAGGAAGCCCGCTCAATGGGAGAGGAAGGATTACAAGACAAAGGAGATGCCGTTAGGTGCACAGAAGATAAGCGAGTTAGCTCCCCGTGCCAGTCTGCTCTATAAAGGACATCGTGCGGCATTGGAGGCAGAAGTGGTGAATATACGTAAAGGAAAAAGTCGCAATAAAGCGGTTCGCGGGGTGGCGACGGCATGGTCATTGGCGATGATGATAGCCAGTGGAAAGTATCCTGATATTACGGCGATATAAGCACATGCTCCAGTAGTGCTCTAGTAGTGCTCTAGTAATGCTCTAGTAATGCTCTAGTAATGCTCTAGTAGTTAAAAGGGTGTTGTAAGGGGGCCATATTAGCATTAGACAAAAACCAACATTTCTAAAATATTAGCAGAGAAACTTGAGTAAGTGCAAAAAATCTCATTTTTTTTTGCATAAGTCATGAAAAAGTAGTATCTTTGTCGCCGAAATAGGGAATTATACCCCATATGATTAGAAGAAAGGAGGCTTTTATGCAAGCAGCATTAACACAAAATTATGATGTAATCCAAGTAAAAGTGCCGCACATAGAGTCAAAGCGATTCAAAGCAGTCGTAAAAGCACTTGGGTTTGAAATTGAGAAAAAAAATAGTCTTGACCGTGCTTTGGAGGACATTGAGGCAGGGCGCGTGCATACGTGGTCTTCAGCAGAGGAGATGTTTCAAGCCTTAGGAATTTGACGTATGTACACGGTTCGAACTACGCAAGCGTTTGACAAAGATGTTAAACGCTGCAAGAAAGAGGGATATTATTTTCTTGAAAATCGCCCCTTTTTTGCATAACTCAAAAAATAGCAGTACTTTTGCAGCGCAAAATAGGAATGTCATAAAACTGTGATAATTATGAACAATATAAATAAAAAATTCTTTCGTGCGAACATAGCGAAAACCGGGAAACAAAGTATTTCGCTATCCGTGGATATCTTCAATTATTCTGAAGATGGGTTGTTTTACACCTATTGTCCCTCTTTGGATTTAATAGCCTATGGTCAAACAGAAGAAATTGCCCAGAATGAATTTTCACAGATTTTAGCCGAGCATTTTGAATGGTGCATGGATAATAATACTATTGAGGCTGATTTAGCAGCACATGGCTGGAGAAAGGAGCATCAAGAAATGGAACAGCCGCCGGTTACTGCCATGCTAATGAATAATGACATGTTGCGCGATATAGTTAATCATAAAAATTATCGCAAACACTCTGTCCAAATGCACAATTCCAAAGTCGTTTACGCATAATGGGTGCTATACAGTCAGTTAAAATTTCAGTGTGGCGTGCCTTTCTCAAAGAAGAGGGACTGACCATGGAGCAAGGCAAAGGTGATCATGAAAAATGGTCGCGCCCCGGATTGACAAGACCCATTATCTTTCAGACCGCTATAGACCCTATTCCGGCACCTATCATCTTGAATAATCTCAGAACTTTAGGGATTAGTAAGAACGATTTCTTAAAGCGAATCGGCAAATAATGCCTGCATAAGTGCAAAAAAATCACTTTTTTTTGCATAACTCAAAAAATAGCAGTACTTTTGCAGCGCAAAATAGGAAGCGCAAAATGCGCTGCGCATTTTGCGCCATGTAAAACTACCACAAAATAAGTTTGTTATGAAGACTAACAACCCATTTCACTTCGCTGATTATGGTGGTGCAGAATACTTCTGCGACCGCGTTAAAGAAACCGAATCACTCATCGCCAATATAGAAAATGGGAGAAATACGACCCTTATTTCTCCCCGCAAATATGGTAAAACCGGTCTCATTCAGCACACCTTTGATGCCATTAAGAAAAATAAAATGCCGTATGAATGTGTGTATGTAGATATTTTTGCCACTCGTAATCTTGAAGATTTCCTTAACACATTGTCCGAAGCTATTGTAAATAGATTCCATGAAAAATCTACTATCGGACAAAAAATGAAGTCTCTACTAATGAGTGTTAAGGCCATTTTCTCATGGGATCAACTGACCGGTGTGCCACAAATCCAAATGGGATTTCATATGGATACCGAGAAAACACGGACTCTTGCCAACTTATTGGATATTCTTGAGCAAGCACCTCAGCCCATAGTATTGGCAATTGATGAATTTCAGCAGATTGCCAATTATAAAGACTGCAATATGGAGGCACTGTTACGTAGCCATGTGCAGTTCATGCATAATGTCCGATTCATTTTCAGTGGCAGCAAGCAGACCATTATGACAGAAATGTTCTTAAGCCCTAAAAGACCTTTCTTTGCCTCGACGGCATTTTTGTCTATCGAGAAAATTGACATGACTGTTTATCATGAATTTATCAAACATCATTTTGAGGCAAATGGAATTAAGGTTGATGAAAAAGCAGTGGAATATATCTTATTATGGACAAAAAGGCATACATTTTACACGCAATACATTTGTAATCAAATTTTTCTTAAAAAACCGGAAGTGGTTACCATAGAGGTTGTTAATAAGGCATGTGACGAGGCATTAGAACTTTATACGCCATCTTTTATCCAATATGAAGCCCTTCTCACCGATGCGCAGTTAAATATGCTGATTGCTATAGCCAAAGAAGATTCTGTAACAGCTCCTACCTCCGCAGCCTTTCTTCAAAAATACAATATCAATGGCACTTCTACGGCAAGGAGAGCATTACAATCTCTGGTTGAAAAGGAACTGATTCTTGCCATTCCCGGAAAAACGCAGACGGAATACCAAGTTTATGATGTTTTCTTCTCGCGTTGGTTAGCAAGAGAGTTTTAGAGCGTTATCGGACCTTTTTGCAGCAAAATATACATGGCGGTTTGTATAAATCGCCATGTATATTTTATCACTCTTCCGTATTGTAGTAGTTGGTGGTCAGCGTATAAGTGGCAGGAGAGCCGTCTGGATTTAGGGATGTTACGTTTAACTCTTCTTTTATATATTCTTTGTTGCCATTTAAATATGTTGTGGATGTTTCTGTTCCTGCAACTAAGTTAATCTCATCTGTGGAACCATCCTCATTTGTCGTTTTTCGGTAAGTTAAAGTGCTGCCATCATTAGAATACGTCTCAATAATTGAAACCCCATTAGCCAAAGTCTCATCGCGGTTTATTAAAACCCATTCGCTGTTTAGCCATTGGTAGGTGTTGTTTTTTATTAGCGAATTGCCTGAATAAGATTTAGCAATTTTGGACTTATTCTCACCATAAAGCTTGTTAATGGTTAACGTGTCTCGGTTATTCTCATCATAGAAAGTGTATTGCTCCGTCCATAGTTCCCAATTACAATTGGTCCATAGATATTGAATTAGAGCAGTCTGTAAAGTTGGTACGTTTTCATCATATAGTGTAGTCTTCTTCGAGATACCATCCCAACTATTGCAGATATTATTCCAACCGATATAATGAGTATTGTCTTTTACCGTTATTCCGTCATCAGCATATGTGTATTCTTGTCTATAACTAGGAGTGCCATGGTCATAATTAACGATTACAGTTGGCATATGCATTTCGTTATATTGGCGTGTCGTTTCAGAAATAATAGTTGAGTCTAATCCTAATTGGACTTCTTGTACTAATTCGCCAGCTTCGTTTGTACGATAGTCATATTCGTAAATATAACCAGATGATACCTTCCATTTATGTTCTTCAGTATTCCAATAATAGGCTAAAATTCGAGTCGTTTTTCCATGAGAATCGACTTCGTCTTGAGGCACTTTTGTTCCTTCTATTATATTCCAAACTGAATCTGTGTCATTAAGGGTTAGTTGCCATTTTAGATAAATAGAATTTCCTGAAATATCTGTAGTATTTAATGTTTTAATGCCTATTACAGAAGAGGAAGATGCAGTATAAATATATGTGATAGACCCTATGGTATCAGCACTGGAAATGTTGAGTACTCGTGAGCCACCATTCTCAATCCATACGGGAGGGTCTTCTGTACCTGTCGCAGCAATGTAGTTCAAATGAGTAGTCTCAATACCAATGACCGTGTTAACTATAGATTTGGTTCCTGATGCTATTAACCAAACAGGTTCCGCCCCGCCAGCCTGAGTAGTATATTCAAGGTGTATAGTTGTGCCGTCTATAGAAGAGTTAAATGTTTTAGTTCCAGTTGTTATTGTCCAAATAGGTGTCACCCCTCCTGTCTCAGAGGCATACTCCAGATGAATCATAGTGCCATTGGAAGACGAATTCACTATTTTTGTGCCCTGAGCAATTGTCCAAATTGTATCCTCTATTCCATTCTGCGGAACATAGGTGATGTGAATTTCTTCTCCATTTTGTGTTGATGAATAGACTTTGGAAGAATTATTCGCATCTACAATCCATAAACCATTAATATATTTATAATTAACTGTTGCTGTCCAGTTCAATCCCTGATAAATTATCTTTTTTGTTGAAGTGGTCCAATCTAAGATAGAAGGATCCCATTTAAAAACAATGTTGTTAGTTATAGTTGTTGTCCCATTTATGGTGATAGTGTCTGTATTAAACAATGTCCTTCTACTAGAACTAGTGGCTACACCATTGTTATTATAGAACCAGGAAATAGTTTCCGCTGTTGTAGTATTTGTTGGTGAATAAATTGTGACTTGAGAAGGATACCACCTACCGTTATTTGCAATCCAAGTATTAACGATGGTAGAATCTTTATGAGTGCCAGTATATCGGGTATATGTACATGTCCTACCTGTCATAACACCAGTTGTTGACCATATGCAAGTTTCAGAAAGAGTCGGATATTTTTGGTCTTCTATATTATTAATTTTTAAGTAATCATTGAAAGTGCCGGAATATCTATAATACGCATTGTTTGAGGCATCCCAATTGTATATGATTTTTTCTAATGTTAATGTCCCATCTTTAGAGTATACCCAGGTAGTTTTCTTTTTATTTGCTCCTTTCCAACCAACAGAATTGTCCCACGTGTATATTTCCTCTAAAGTCTGTCTGTCTCTTGTCATGTATAAAGTATATTCGTTGATAATTTTGGTATCTCCTGCAAGATTCTTCCATTCTCCATTAACGACTCCGCCATTATAATATACATCAAGAATCTTATTACCTCTTTCATCCCAATCTTTTTTGTGCAGGGAGATTGGGATTAACTTATTATTAGTGCCTATATTATAGTGAATCTCCTCTTCTACATCGTAGTATTGCTTTACTTTTCTTGGTTTGTACGTTATGGAATTTGTTGGAGTCCAAAATTGGTAGGTTGTGTTCCATTGATATGTGATTTTTGTAATAGTATTATGCAGATCGTCTAAGACGTACTCTGTGCGTGATGAACCTATCCATTTGGCGTCGCGATATGAGTAATGACTAGTCATTAGGTATAAAGCGGCATCTCCTATCGTCGTTCCCTCATACACATGTTCTTCTATAGTAGAATTTCCATTAGGAACGCCATTTGTATATGAATATGTGATAGTGCGATAGTCCCTTCCAAGATTATCGGCTTGATAGATAATTTTTTGGAAAATTTCACCATTCTTAATAACAATAGTACTATCTAAGTGAGGCGTAGAGTTACTTGCTTTCCTTGGCACTCTCTGAGGGTGCTCTTTATTGGCTATGTGTGCTAAATATACCTCTAAAATATCTTTGGGGAGCGTATCGGCAGCGACTGTAAGGTCCTTGGGAGTATCAGGACGGACTATAAGGTCAGTACCACCGGCAGAGTCTGTAGTGGCAACTGTATCGTCAAAGACCAGTGCGTCTGCCGAGAGGGTGGGAGTGAATATAGAGGGCTCTTTCCCATAGAGGAAGAAGGGCATCGCTAATGCCAAAAGAAGAAACAGTCGTTTCATAAGTGGTCCTAAAATGTTGATATACAAAAAATGCTGCGCAAAAATACTGCTTTTTGCGCACATATGCAAATAAAAATGCAAATTTTTCGCATTTTTCCGCCTGTAGGCGTATTTAGCTACATATCACTTAAGGAAAGAGCTTTTAACTCCAACTGGTATTTACCAAACTCTGATTTAGGCAATATCGCCACATTATAATATAAACCGCCATTTATATAAATCTACATTTACATTTGTAAAAACTAAGCGGTTATATATCTGCCGTTTAGCGGAGGAGGGAGGTGATGTGGTCGTGTTGCGCCGTGTCGGAGATGGGGGCAACAACTTCTTCGCAGAATGCCTCGATGAGCAGGCGACGCGCCTCAATGGGGTCAATGCCGCGTTGGAGCATATAGAAGAGGGCTGCCTCATCGAGTTGCCCGATGGTCGTACCATGCGTCGCTTTGACATCATCGGCATTGATGATGAGCTGCGGCTGCGTGCGAAGATGTGCCGTCGGGGAGAGGAGGAGATTGCGGTTGGTCTGCGTCGCCTCGGTCGGAACGGCGTGGTGAACAATCTGAATGGTGCCCTGAAAAGCGAATGAGGCGTTGTCGTCCAAAACGGATTTGATGAGTTGGTGGCTGACCCCTCCGCCGATAAGGTGGGTCATATAGGTATGCAGGGTAACAGCGGCATCGCCCTTGAGGTAGGCTAAAGCGTATAACTCGGTCAGACACGAGTCATTAGCCTGCTCTATGTGTACATCCAAGGAGCGGGAGTCTGTCCCGATAAAGAAGAGAAACAGTCTTAAGGTCGTGCCCTCCTCCTGTGAGAAGGTCAAAACCGCATCGGTGGGGTTGATGCAGACTTTCTCAATGACCTTATTCGTATCGCGCATAACCTTCGGCTTCTAATTCGAGTGCTAAGGATTTATCGCCGGTTTTGACGATTTGTCCGTCTGCAAAAACGTGCACAAAATCGGGGACGATATAGTCTAACAGGCGTTGGTAGTGGGTGATGACAATAGTGGCGTTATCCGCGGCTTTGAGTTTGGTAACCCCCTCGGCGACAATGCGTAAGGCGTCAATGTCCAATCCCGAGTCAGTCTCATCCAGGAGCCTTAAGCACGGGTTGAGCATCGCCATCTGGAATATCTCATTCTTCTTCTTCTCCCCACCGGAGAACCCCTCGTTGACAGAGCGTCCTTTGAGCTTGTCTGGCAGGTCAAGGAGTGTCCGTTTTTCTTTCATGAGCTTGAGAAACTCCGTGGGCGTCAGGGCGGGCAGTCCTTCGTAAGCGCGTTTGGCGTTCACGGCGGCTTTCATAAAATTGGTCATGGAGACCCCGGGGATCTCTACGGGATACTGGAAGGAGAGAAAGACCCCTTCCCGGGCGCGCTGTTCGGGCGGCATGGCGAGCAAATCCTTGCCTTTAAGGAATACCTGTCCGCTTGTAACTGTATAGGCAGGATTGCCGGTAAGAACACCGGTGAGGGTGGATTTGCCGGCACCGTTAGGACCCATAATAGCGTGCACCTCGCCCTCATTGACGAGCAGGTTGACGCCTTTCAAAATCTCTTTATCGCCTACAGAGGCGTGGAGATCAACTATTCTTAGTAATTCAGACATGCGAGTATAACCTCTCCAACCGCTTGGAGAGTAGATTTATCAATAGCAGTTATATCATCATTGCGCGTATGCCAATAGCTCCCAAATCCCGTCATGGTATGTGCATCGTAGTGGATAATGTCCACGGTGGGGATCCCCGCGAGATTGAGGTAATAATGGTCATCGGTAATAGGCATAGAGAGGTCGTCCACGAAGAGGCGACCATAGCCTAATGCCTTGGCTTTGCGCCAAATCAGTTCCTGGTAGTTCCCGGCATATTGGGCAGAAAAATACTCGCGCGGGAATTGTGCATCCGGGGCTCCGACCATATCGAGGACTATGCCGTATTGGTAATCGCGGTCGATATTGAGCGCGAAGAGTTGCGAGCCTAAGCACCATGTGTTCTCCAACTGTGTACCGGTGTAGAACTCAGGCGTGCCCATATCCTCGCAATCGAAGAAAACTATCTCAACCGGTCTATGGCTTGAGGCCGTGTCTGAGGCGAGTTGCCGTGCTACTTCGAGCAGTACGGCGACGCCGGAAGCACCGTCGTTAGCACCCGGGACGGCATGAAAACGGTCCTCGTACTCCTCTTCAGAGTCTGTCCACGGACGGCTGTCGTAATGGGCGGCAAGGAGAATAGGCTTACCCTCTTGGGAAACCGCTTGGGCGCGCTCGCGACCGATGATATTAAGCACTTGTTGCTCCTGACCGGCATAATTGAGCATATTGCCACGTTGGATAGTGACATCAAAACCATGGCGGCGCAATTCTTGCGTGAGCCAAAGAGCACAACGGGTATGCGCTGCACTATTGGGTACACGCGGACCAAAGTCCAGTTGACTCTCGATAAAGGAATATGCACTGTCCGCGGAGAAAACCGGATGCTTGACGGCATCCGATTGTTTGGGTCTCGTGCACGAGGCGAGCATCAGCACGCCGATAAGTGCCGGTAGTAAGTAGAGATATTTTTTCATCGAATATTGAGTTCAGAAATCGAGCGGTGCTCCTGAATAGCCTGAATTGTGTTGGCAATCGGTGCGGCCATGGACACAATCTTGACCTTCGGGCATGCGGAGGTGTCAAACGGAATAGTGTCGGTAAAGACCAGTTCTTCCAAATCGGAGTTCATGATACGGGTGCAGGCTTCGCCGGACATGATACCGTGTGTGGCGACGGCGCGGACGGATTTAGCACCGCCTTCTTTCATCACCTTCGCCGCCATGCAGAGCGTGCCGGCTGTATCCACTATATCGTCCACAATAACGACGTCCTTGCCGTAGATGTCACCGAGTACACGGATCTCACCCACTTGGTTAAACTGAGGTCTGTTCTTATAGCAGATAACCATCGGGACATCTTTTTTGTCCAATAGGTCGTTTAGTTTCTTGGCGAAAACATTGGCGCGTTTGGACCCGCCGATATCGGGGGAGGCGACAATGAGTTTCTTGAGGTTCAGAGAACTGACATAATCCGCCAGAACATTGGCACCATAGAGGTGGTCCACCGGTATGTCAAAGAATCCTTGAATCTGGTCTGCATGGAGATCCACCGTGATAACTCTATCGGCTCCGGCTACTTGCAACATATCGGCGACAAGTTTGGCACCAATGGAAACACGGGGTTTGTCCTTGCGGTCCTGACGTGCCCAACCGAAATAGGGGATAACCGCCACAATCTTGTAGGCAGACGCCCTCTTGGCGGCATCAATCATGAGCAGGAGTTCCATCAGGTTGTCGCTTGACGGTTTGGTACTCTGAATGAGATAGACAGAGTGTCCGCGGACGGTCTCATCAAAAGAGGCGGAGAACTCCCCGTCGCTGAAATGGTCGATGTGAAGTTTGCCAAGCGGACAACCAAGGATTTTGCAGACCTCTTGAGCGATAGGGTTACCCATCTCGCCCGCAAAGACCTTATAAGGATTAGCAGTGGAAAGAAGTTCCATATTAGTGCTTTTTAGATTTGTTAGACGGTTTTGGAATATTGGCTGTACGCTTCATCAAGGTCTGTTCGAATTCTTCAAAATCACAGTCCAATTGGCCATGACTGAGAATGCGAATATCGTCTTTGATACGCGCGGAGCCGATGGTTTCCGAATCTTTGTTCCAAGCGATGTTCTTCTGCCGCATGCACTGACCGATATAGACTGTCAGTGCACGTCTTTTATCTCCTTCCGGCAGACTACAGGTGTAGGCGATCATGTCTTGGATGATACGCCCGTAATTGCGCATACGGATAGGAGCTGTGTTGCGATTAAGTGTTTCCATTATTTACGTTTATAGAGATAAATCATTGTGGGATAGTGGTCTCCATAGCCATCTTGCCATACGCCGCCTTTGTGGGTGCGGAGCGGAGTGCCCTTGTCCTTGCCTTCCTGGACAGTGAGGAAAGGTTTATTGAAAATCTGCGGTTTCCAATAGCACCAGCGGTCGGATTCAAGTTTTTCGGTGAGCAGCGGCTCGGAGATGATTATCTGGTCGAAGAGGTTCCACGACCCATTGTAAGCGAGTGAACCGATACCTCGGTCGAGGCGTTGCCACATGGTATTGAAGAGACCATGCTCGGGGACTTCATCACGTTCTTTCTTAGCATCCAATACCACGGCGCAGGAGTGGTTGAAGGGGTCGTCGTTCAAGTCGCCCATGACGATGATTTTGGCGCGAGGCTCTTTGAGGTAAAGGGAGTCCACAATCGATTTGGTGAGCATCGCAGCGGTGTCGCGAGTCGGACGCGAACGTAACTCGCCGCCATAGCGTGAGGGCCAGTGATTGACAATAATGTGAATCTTCTCGGGTTTACCGTCGCCGATGATATAGCCGCTAATTAAGAGTTGGAGACGCGTCTTGACCACACCGCCGTCCTCATAGTGGGCTTTCATCTCATGTCCCTTGACGTTAACGACCTTAAAGAGTGAGGGGTTGTATAGAAAACCGACATCAACTCCTCGTCTGTCAGGACCTTCCAGCAGAATGGGCTTGAAGTGAGCATCATATTTCTCTTCCATCACCTTGCAGAGGTCTTCCAAACAGCGGATGTTCTCCACCTCGGCTACGCCGACACACATGGCGCCGCGCGGGTCAATGTCCTTACCCAGTTGGGAGACGGCATACCCCATGCGGTCTAATTTATGTTCGTACTTGATGGCTGTCCAGTGCATACCGCCATCGGGCAGGTATTCATAGTCGTTTTTACCTTCGTCATGAACTGTATCAAACAGATTCTCAAGGTTGTAGAAAGCGACGCAACGGACATAGTAGTCATTGCCTTCTGCTCGCATGCTCATGGCGCAGATGAATGCCATAAACATAAAAAGTGTGATTTTCTTCATAAAAATTTAAGATTTTGCTGCAAAAGTATAAAATTTTTTTGATATATGCAAAAAAACTATTATTTTTGTCACGATTTAATAAATACCAGGTTTTTAACCCTAAAATTATTACTTATGAGTTCAGTAAATAAAGTTATTTTGATAGGCAACGTCGGTGCCGACCCGGAGATCCGTTATTTAGACAGAGGAGTGGCTATTGCCAATTTCAATTTGGCGACGACGGAGCGCGGTTTTACCATGCAGAACGGCAATCAAGTTCCCGACAAGACCGAGTGGCATGCCATTGTGTTATGGCGTAATCTCGCCGAGTGGGCAGAGAAGTATATCCGCAAAGGTATGAAATTATACATTGAAGGAAAACTTCAGACGCGCACGTGGGAGAAAGACGGTGTCATTAAGCGTAAGACCGAAATTATTGCTGAAGATGTTCAAATCCTCTATCGTCCGGATGAATATCGGGATGCAGCAGGACAGAACGGCGATAATGCAGTATTGGAAAACAACGAGGAGGTCAATTGACTTCCTCGTTGTTTTTCGTTAGAGAGAGATTGCTCCGCTGGGGCATACATCAGCGCATGTGCCGCACTCGATGCATACATCGGGATTAATACTGTAGTGTTCGCCTTCGGAGATTGCTTCTACCGGACATTCGCCAATGCAAGTGCCGCAAGCAATACAATCATTAGAAATCTTGTAAGCCATAAAATATAAATGTTAATTGGTTAAAATGGTTCATTCAAAATGACGCTGCAAAGGTAGTGTTTTTTTTTGAGATTTGCAAATTTATTCTCATTTTTTATCATTTTTTGGATTTATTGCCGGCTAATGCGGCTTTAAGGCGTTCGTTGGGGCTTGTGGATTCTGTGGAAACAAGTCCGTGTTGTTTGGCAAAAGTGGTCCAGTTTTTAGCGCCATGGTCTAAACCGAGCGGCAGTCCTAATTGCAAGAAATGGCAGTAAGCAATAGCGAGTGCATCGGTGGCGTCCAGTTTCTTAGGCATATGGGTCGGGTCTAATTGGAGGAAGCGTTGCAGCATATCTGCCACCTGCTCCTTCGTAGAATGCCCGTTGCCGGTAATCGCCATCTTGACTTTCATAGGACTGTACTCGTTGATAGGCAGATCCTTACTAAGAGCGGCTGCAATAGCAACCCCCTGAGCGTGCACTATCTTAATCATCGTCTGGGGGTTCTTGTCCACAAACTGGGTCTCGATAGCCAATTCGGAGGGGTGGTATTGGTCTATCAGGTCTTGGAGAAAGAAAAACTCCTTTTGCAGCCGGGCATATTGGCCTTCTAATTTATGCACATCCAAAACGCCATAGGTAACCATATTGGCATGTTTTCCTTCGGTGTCTAAAAGGGCATAGCCCATGAACAATGTACCCGGGTCGATACCTAAAATACGATGTTGCGGAACCAATCGGTCTATCATATCACTCTTCTACCAGATAAATATCCTCGTCGGGAGCGTGCATGAGGTATTGCTCGCGCGCGAAACGCTCAAGGGTGTCGGTGTTCTCAAGAGCCTTGATTTGGCGCTCGGCGGCTTCAATCTCGCGGCGATACTCATTTCGTTGGGCTTCTAAGACTCTAATCTGGCGGGCACGGCGACCGCGCTGAAGCCAACTGACATCACCCACGAAAATCATCAAAATGAGGAATGCGAGTATCACAATAATATATTTAAGCCACGAGTTTTTCATAAACTTTCGCAAAAATACAAAATTATTTGCGTATTTCCAAAATTTTTTGTACTTTTGTGAGCTAAATCCTAAAAATATGCGAAAAACACTTGTTTTCCCTCTTTTGCTAATAGCAACTCTGTCAATGGCAGAGTTCCATGTGACTATATCCGATCCGGCGACTTGGTCGGTGTCTGCGTTGGCTCCCTTTGTGGGGCAGACAGTGATCTTTGATAGCCCGCTGTATATCTGCTCGAACCGCAACTCCTATACCGTTTCGCCACGGCGTATTTTTTCGCCGACCAACCAAGCGCGACCTAACTCCGATGAGTACACGGATATCTTGAAACTTAACGGCTCGGGTATCATGTCTATAAGCGGCATTAGCGGATACCACCGTATGGGGGAAAAAATATACAACCTGCGTGCCAAAATCAACTCGATGACCTCACTGAGTTTTCTGAGTGGTGATTGGCACGGTAATACGCGTGCCGACATCTTGCAGGGACCGGACACAACGGCGCTTTACTATTTGGGCAAACCGACACTGATAGTGTGCGGCATGAACTTGGAGTACTATATCGTTGAGGCATTTGACGGGCAATTTGGACCATCCAATCCGGCTGAACACCAGAAACAACGTGCCAAGATAAGCCAAGCGTTAGCACTTATCAATGCGGATATCTATGGTTTAGTGGAAGTCCAGCAAGGACCGAATGCCCTGGCTGAAATAGCTGCAGACTTGACAGCCAACACAGGGCGGCATTACTCCTATATCACATTGACGCCTTCGGCGGGAGGAACATACACCCAGTCTGCCTATGTCTATTGCACCGATAAGGTGACGGCGGTGGGACAGATACAACCTAATTCGACAGGGGTCTTGAACCGCAAGGCAATGCAGCTCTTCCGCGAAAATGCAACGGGGGAGACCTTTATCTATTCCATCAACCATTTTAAGGCTAAATCCGGCTCAGGTTCCGGCGCTGATGCCAATATCAATGACGGACAGGGCTCTTTCAATGGCTCGCGCGTGCGGGAAGCGCAATCGGTCTTGACCAAATACAGGGCGTTTCGTAACGATGCCAAAGACCAGGATATATTGATTATGGGTGACCTGAATGCTTATGGCAAAGAAGACCCGATTATAGAACTTATCAATGGCGGAATGGTAGATCTTCACCGGCACTTCCATGCCGATAGTAGTTATAGCTATGTCTATGGTAATCAGGCGGGTTACTTGGACCATGCCCTCTGTAATACGACATTATTGGGTCAAGTGACGGGCATGTGCGGCTATCATATCAACTCGGATGAACGGGATAGTTACACCTATGACGGATACGAAAATGACGGTTCTATCTTCCGCTGTTCGGACCATGACCCCGTGTTGGTCGGTTTGCGATTAGGAGCGGAACTTAAGCCCATAGATAGCCGTGAAATTGAAATAGCGGGTCCCTCTTATTACCGTATTTATGATATCAACGGCACCTTGCTAAAGAGCGGGAGTCTGGACACTTACACCCTCAGCGATATTTATGCCGATATGAGTAGAGGCAGAATTTATATAGTACAAGTATTCACCAATGGAACCGGATCTGTTTACAAATATATCAAACAATGAGCATGAGGAGATAATATCCTTGCGCAAGGAGTTGACGGATGCCAACTACCGCTACTATGTCTTGTCCCAACCGACATTATCGGACAAGGAGTTTGATGATAAACTGCGTCGGCTGCAAGACTTAGAAGCACTTCATCCCGAGTGGTCTGACCCCAATTCGCCCACGCAGAAGGTGGGTTCTGACTTGGTCGGCGGTAAGTTTGAACGAGTGAAACACCAATATCCGATGCTGTCTTTAGCCAATACCTACTCCCAAGAAGAAATACAGGACTGGCTGCATCATCTGCCTGAAAATGTAGAGATTGTATGCGAACTGAAGTATGACGGGCTCTCTATCTCACTCTGGTATGAGGATGGTTATCTCGTGAAAGCGGTAACACGTGGTGATGGTGTTCAGGGGGATAATGTGCTGGCGAATATCAGGACGATTGGAAGTATCCCCCAACATCTGGACGGTGTGCCCAAGCACTTTGAGATGCGGGGCGAGGTACTGCTGCCTTGGGAGCGTTTCGAGGCGCTCAATCGGGAACGGGAGGAGCAGGAAGAACCGCTATTCGCCAATCCCCGTAATGCAGCTTCGGGTACGCTTAAATTACAAGATGTTAAGGAAGTGGCAAAGCGTGGGTTGACTTGTTACCTCTATTATATGTTGGGTGAAGACCTGCCGGCTGAGACCCACTATGACCGATTGGCAACAGCGAAACAATGGGGCTTCCCCGTGAGCGATGCTATCCGCGTGTGTCATAGCATAGAGGAAGTGATGGAATATATCCGGTATTGGGGAGAAGAGCGCAAGAAATTGCCGGTGGCGACAGATGGTATTGTGCTGAAAGTGAATAATCTCCGGCAGCAAGTGTCGCTTGGTTTTACGGCTAAATCTCCCCGTTGGGCAATTGCCTATAAGTTTCCGGCAGAGAAGCAGTTGACTCTCCTGAGAGCTATCACCTATCAGGTCGGTCGTACGGGAGTTGTGACACCGGTCGCCAATTTAGAGCCGGTTCAGTTGTCGGGTACTATAGTGCAGCGGGCAACGCTTCATAATGAGGATTTTATACGCTCCTTGTCTATTCAAGCCGGCGATAGGGTCTGGGTAGAAAAAGGTGGTGAGATTATCCCTAAGATTACCGGCAAGGAAGGTGAGACCAATGAAGAAGGATATCATTATACATTTCCCGAAACCTGTCCGGAATGTGGTGCGCGGTTGGTGCGTATAGAAGGAGAGGCTGCGTGGCGGTGCCCCAATGAGGAAGGTTGTCCTCCGCAGATTAAGGGTAAGATAGAGCACTTTGTCAGCCGTAAGGCAATGAATATAGACGGTTTAGGTGAGGAGACAATAGGTCTGCTCTATGACCAAGGCTTGCTACGTACCATCGCTGACATATATGATTTGAAAGCCGAGGATATTGCGCGTTTGGAACGCTTGGGCGATAAGTCCGCTGCCAATATTATCGCAGGTATAGAGGCCTCCAAGTCTGTGCCGTGGGCACGTGTGCTCTTTGCTTTAGGCATTAGGATGGTGGGTGAGACAACCGCGAAGAAGATTGCGCGGCGGTTTAGGTCCGTCGATGAGTTACAATGGGCAACAAAGGAGCAGTTGATGGCGATAGACGATGTCGGTGAGCAGATTGCGGACAATATCATCGGGTATTTTGCTGCGTTCGGTAACATTGAGATATTGACTCGCTTGAAAGCCGCCGGTGTGCAGATGTCCGCTACCGACGAGGAAACGCCTTTAGGAACGGCATTGGAGGGACAGACGATTGTTATCAGCGGGACATTCACGCAGCATAGTCGCGACGAGTACAAAGTTCTTATAGAGCAATACGGCGGAAAAAATGTGTCCTCGGTATCTAAAAAGACCTCGTTCATTTTGGCGGGGGAGGCAATGGGACCGGAGAAGCGCAAGAAGGCTGAGAGTTTAGGGGTGCCTCTTGTTAGCGAAGAAGAGTTTTTGGCGATGCTATCTAATAATTAATTAGGTATATTATGTTTGAGAAATTAAAACAATATGTCTTTGATTACCGCCTAAAGCATACTCCGAAAGAGCCTGCGCAGTGGTTGGAATGGGACAATGTGCGCAATATATTGGTCCTCTATGAGAGCGATTATATTGAGCGTAATGAGGTAATCAAGGCTATGCGGGACAAACTTTTGCTTGAAGAAAAGGATGTCACGATATGGGGTTATGTGGCGAAGAAGGAATTGACCTCGCTGATTTTGCCGCAATCGCGTATATTAGGGCTAAAAGATTTCAACTGGCTTGATGCTCCTAAGGAAGAGGTTGTGGGTGATTTGCAGAAACGGACATACGACCTGTTGCTCGATTTGACGCAACATCCGTGTCTGCCGCTACGGTATCTCGGCTTATACGCGCACGCGTATATGAAAGTAGGTATGCATATCGGTGAGGGGGTGCATGATTTCATGGTTTCCATGCCTGCCGAGGAGACCCCCGAACATCTATTCGCAGAGATTAAACATTTCTTAATGACCATCAAACAAGGATAATTATGTTTCCGAAAGGCTTAGGGACTGCCCTTATAACGCCATTTAAGGGCAATAAAGACGTTGATTATGAAGCACTCGGTCGTTTAGTGGAGTTGCAGATAGAAGGCGGTGTGGATTATATCGTTGTGCTTGGCACAACAGGTGAAGCTGCCACCATGACCGCTGCGGAGAAAAGAGAGGTAGAGCAATTTATCATCCGCCAAGTCGCAGGACGATTGCCATTGGTATTGGGCGTAGGCGGTAATAATACGGCGGCAGTATGCGAGCAAGTAAAGCAGGTCAATACCGCTGCCTTCTGTGCGATACTCAGCGTTTGCCCCTATTACAATAAACCCAACCAAGAGGGTCTCTATCAGCATTTTCGGGCAATTGCAGCAGTCTCTCCACTTCCTGTTATACTCTACAATGTGCCCGGGCGGACCGGAGTAAATCTTTTGCCGGAAACGGTGCTGCGGCTACGGCAAGCCTATCCCGAAAAAATAATTGCCATAAAGGAGGCGTCCGGTAATGTCGAGCAAATCAAGCACTTGATAGCGATATTAGACAAGGATTTTGCCGTTATATCGGGGGATGACGGTTTGGCAGTAGAATTGCTTCAAGCCGGTGCCGTGGGGCTTATATCGGTGGCGTCTAATGCTTATCCTCGTGAGTTTAAGCAACTTGTTCAAAATAAGGATGTAGAGATGCAGAAGAGGTTTGCGTCACTGATTGCGCTACTCTTCAAGGAAGGTAATCCTACCGGTATCAAGGCGTTACTTAACCAAATGGGGCTTATTGAGAATGAACTCAGACTGCCTCTTGTTTCTGCTTCCGAGGACTTGCAAGTTGCGCTACGTATAGCCACCACAGCGCGAACATAATGCCGTAGAAAAGGTACTTGAATACATAATCGTGCAGCATGTGAAACCAATCGGGATGAAATTCGATGAGTAGCGTTATAGCGCTGATGCGTAAGATGTTAATGCCGTAGATTAAGAGCCAACCGGTGGGAATAACCCATAACTTATGCCATCCCATTCGTGCTATAGTACGAGTCGAAGCGATGAGCGCTAACCAGATAAAACACTGCTTCATGGGGGTACAGCCCCAAACAATTCTTGTGCCGACTCCGTTGTCGAAACGCAAGGCATAATCGCCTACTTGGTGCAAGGAATCCCTGAATAAAGAGACTATCGCAAAGACGGTGTCGGTTATATTAGCCGCCATCCAACGGAAAGGTGCTGAGATATTCAGCCCAAACCATGTTACAAGACCGGTTCCTTCATCGCCGGTTACTGTCCATTTCCAAAAATAATTGGCAATAACGAGCGCAATAGTGAAAATCAACAAGTCCCATAAGTCGGGGCGTAAGGTATTATATTCTTGTTTTGGCATAAGGTACTGCGGTGATGTCGCAGAAATCGTGGTCTTGGAACTTAAAATAGCCGGCTTGGGCAATCATTGCCGCGTTATCGGTGGTGTAACTGAAGGGCGGGATAAAGACCTCCCAATGATAGCGTTTGCCGTAGTCAATAAATGCTTGTCGTAAGCCGCTATTGGCGCTTACACCTCCTGCAACGGCGAGGCGCGTAATACCGGTATCTTTGGCGGCTTTCTTCAGTTTACCCATCAGAATATCTACCACTGTGGCTTGCAGCGAGGCGCAGAGGTCTCGTTTGAGTTCTTCGCTGAGGAGAGGCAAACCCGTTTCCGTGTCTTCCTCAATCTTGCCTTCGCGAATCATGTCCCGAAGGGTATAGAGGAAGGAGGTTTTGAGTCCGCTAAAGGAGTAGTCGTAGCCGGGTAGGCTCGGTTTGGCAAAGGCGAATGCTTTGGAATTGCCCTCCTTCGCGAGTCGGTCAATCCATGGTCCTCCGGGGTATGGGAGCCCCATTACTTTAGCGCATTTATCAAAAGCTTCACCGGCAGCATCGTCTATGGTCTGACCAATAATAGTCATCTTATTATACGCCTCCACTTTGACTATCTGCGAGTTACCGCCACTCACCAAAAGGCATAGGAATGGGAATGCCGGGTGGGGCATATGCTCTTCGGACTCTACGAAATGCGCCATGATATGTCCTTGTAGGTGATTGACCTCAATAAGCGGAATATGTTGGCTGAGTGCGAGTCCTTTCGCAAAAGAGGTGCCGACCAAGAGTGAGCCTAACAGTCCGGGACCGCGCGTGAAAGCAATGGCTGAGAGGTCTTTAGCACTAACCCCTGCGCGTTTAAGTGCCGTATCAATGACGGGCAAAATATTCATTTGGTGAGCACGAGAAGCTAATTCAGGCACAACGCCTCCAAATTCTTCATGCACTTTTTGGCTCGCGATGACATTGCTTTTCAGTATGCCGTTGACAATCACGGCAGCTGAAGTGTCGTCGCAACTCGATTCTATTCCAAGAATAACGGTATTCATTCTTATCTGCTTTTTACGTATCAATAATTTCTATTAGAGGTATCTCCCTGTTATGCTGTTTGGGTTCTGTTTGATTTCGCTAATTGTGCCTTGAGCCACGACATTTCCACCTTGACGCCCTCCTTCCGGTCCCATGTCTATGATGTAATCGCAAGAGCGTATCACATCCAGATTGTGCTCAATAATAATGACCGTATTGCCCTTATCTACAAGTTTGCGTAAGACGCCCATTAGGACGCGGATATCTTCAAAATGCAATCCTGTCGTAGGCTCGTCCAAGATATATAAGGTTTTCCCTTTTGAGGGACGGGATAACTCGGTAGCGAGTTTAATCCGTTGCGACTCGCCGCCAGAGAGGGTCGTTGAGGATTGTCCGAGTTTGATATAACCGAGTCCTACATCTTGTATTGTTTTGATTTTACGTAAGATATATGGTTGCGCCTCAAAGAACTCTACCGCTTGATTGACTGTCATGTCCAAAACATCTGCAATGTTTTTGCCCTTAAACCGAACTTCTAAAGTCTCGCGGTTATAGCGTTGTCCGCCGCATGCTTCGCAGGGCGCATAGACATCCGGCAGGAAGTGCATCCGGATGGTTTTATAGCCATTGCCGGCACATTCTTCGCACCGTCCGCCTTTGCTATTGAAACTAAATCGACCGGTTTTCCAACCTCTTATTTGACTTTCAGGCAGTTGCGCGAAGAGGTCTCGGATGTCGGAAAAGACATTGGTATATGTTGCGGGATTGGATCGCGGGGTCCGTCCGATAGGGCGTTGGTCCACAGCAACGACCTTATCAATCAGTGAGATGCCATCAATGTTGTCATAAGGCAGAGGTTTCTGCAAACTGCGGTAGAAATGTTGGCTCAGAATGGGATAAAGCGTTCCGTTGATGAGACTGGACTTGCCGGAACCTGAAACACCTGTAACGCAAATCATTCTGCCGAGCGGAAAAGCTACATCTATATTCTTAAGATTATTGCCGCGGCAACCTTTGAGGTAAATCTTTGGGGTGCTTGGAGTAACGGGTGCTACCTCCTTTTCGGGTAAAACGATAGCTGATTTTGTGCCGTTAAGGTACTGTGCTGTAAGCGTTTCTGTCCGGAGGAGTTGCTCGGGTGTGCCCTCGAACATAACTTTGCCGCCCAGTCGTCCTGCTTTGGGACCGATATCAACAATATAGTCCGCTTGGCGCATCATTTCCTCGTCATGCTCGACTACCACAACGGAGTTTCCCATATCACGAAGTTCCTTAAGTGAGTTGATAAGTCGCTCGTTATCACGCTGGTGTAAGCCGATGGACGGCTCGTCTAAAATATATAGGACATTTACCAATCGGCTGCCTATTTGGGTCGCTAATCGAATACGTTGTGACTCTCCGCCGGATAGTGTTTCGCAGGAGCGACTGAGGTTGAGGTAAGAAAGCCCGACGCTGAGCATAAAACGGATGCGTGAGCAAATCTCCTTGACGATGGGTTCGGCGATGGCGCGTTGTTTGGCTGTAACAGGCTCTTGTAGCGCAGGAAGAGCGGGTTCAGGACGCACTACGCTCTCGAGAAAAGCCAATAGCACTTCCAAATCCATGCTCGTCAACTCGGCGATATTTTTGCCGGCAAAACGATAAGATAGCGCCTCTTTATTGAGCCGAAGTCCGTGGCATTCCGGACATTCGATGTAGTTCTCTTGCTCGTCATCGTCCTCCTTATCCGCATTTTGGGTGTCAGTTGCTTCGCTGGTCATCGCCACTAAGCGCTCGTACCAGTTGGTGTCATCGTGAATGGCGTCGTCCAGTTCTTCAGCGTCTTGGTTGGGCGCGCTGCGGAGAATTTTGCCGAGTCCTTTGCAGCAAGGGCACCAACCGCTGGGGCTATTGAAAGAGAAACTATGCGGTGCAGGCTCGCGATAACTGAGTCCGTTGACGGGGTCCATGAGGTGTCGTGAGAAGTAACGCAGAGCGGTCGGCGTCTCATCGGCTTCAACTACGGCAATAACGCCGTTGCCGACCGTCATGGCTTTATCCACGCTTTGGCGTAAACGCCTTAAATCGTCTTCGTTATGTTGGGCGGAGGACTCGGAACTTTGCATTTTCAGCCTGTCCACAACCAGCTCGATGGAGTGATTTTGGTATCGGTCGGTTTTCATGCCTTGCACCAACTCCTTCACTTCGCCATCCACACGCACATAAACAAAGCCTTTCTTCCTCACGGAATCAAAGAGTTCCTTGTAGTGACCTTTCCTGTTATTCACGAGCGGGGCTAAGAGCAGCACCTTCCTTCCGGCATAATCGCGCTGCAAGATAGTGATTATTTGCTCATCGGTCAACTGAATCATCCTCTCACCGCTGATATAGGAGTATGCATCTGCTGCACGGGCGTATAATAAACGGATATAGTCGTATATTTCAGTCACGGTTCCGACAGTGGAGCGCGGGTTGCGCGAAGTTGTTTTCTGGTCAATAGAGATAACGGGACTGAGTCCGCTAATCTTGTCCACATCAGGCCGTTGCATCGTGCCGATATAGCCGCGGGCATACGATGAGAAGGTGTCCATATACCGTCTCTGTCCCTCTGCAAAAATAGTATCAAAGGCGAGGCTGGACTTACCGCTCCCGCTTAAACCCGTGATGACGCTGAGTTTTCCGCGGGGGATCGTGACGGAGATGTTTTTAAGGTTATGGACGCGCGCGCCGATAACCTCAATAACCCCGGAAGATGATTCAATATGAGTCTCTTTTGCCATAGCCCGCAAAAATACAACAATTTTCTGACTTATGCAAGTTTTTTTGCGTATTTTTGCGGATTTTGCTACTATTGTTCGTTTTATCGACTTATAGCTGCAATAATGAGTCCGCAAAAAAGCCTCGAAAAACGGGGTGCGCTACAGGTACATTACAGGTTTTTCCATGCTTAATCTATAAGTCATCATGGCTGAATTGTGCGGTTATTGTCCGTTTATTGTGCGTTTATTGTCCGTTTATTGTGCGGTTATTGTCCGGTTATTGTGCGGTTATAGTGCGGTTATTGTGCGGTGTTGTACCGGTACTTTACGTTGTGACTAAACTTGAATCAGATATGGTTAAAACTTGCATATTACTTACCTGAGCGGTTTGCTCGGGCGATTTTTATTTGATGGGGGCAGCGGTGTCCGTCGGGTTGAGGATTCCGGTTTGCCGGTTTTTTCAGGTTTTCGGGTGTCCGGAACTTTTTGTGTGTCGGGGGAAGGGTGGTTTTGGTATCAAGTGAGTTCAATGTGGTCCGCGTGAATGGGTTGTGCGATGAAAAGAGAAGCTGCAGAGGCGAAAGAGTCCGGGTTGTCGGTTGTGAGGTACCGACAGGTACCATTCGTGGTTAGGTCGGCAACTATTTCGGGATGGCGGTGCAGATAGTCTTTCAGCGAGGCAGCGACGATAGGTCCCTGGGTGATGACGCGAACAGAGTCGGGATTGAGATGATTGAGGGAGGGAGCATGTGCCGTGAGATTGGATAGTGCGTCCTGAATCTTGGGTAGGAGTAAGGGGTAATGGGTGCAACCCAAGATAATGGTATCAATCAGCGGGTCTTGCATGAACAAGCCGTGGAGGTATTGCTGTACGAAATAGTCTGCCGCAGGGCTTTCGTGCTCACCTGCTTCTATGAGCGGAACGAACATAGGACATGCTTGCTGCGTGACAATAGCAGCGGGATTGAGGTGCTCAATCTCAATAGGATAACTACAGCTACTGACCGTGCCCGGTGTGGCGAGAATGCCTATGCGTGGCGGTTCCGCAAGTTTGTCAGACTCCGGGCAATCTGCAGTGACGGCTTCGACGGTGGGGCGGATAACACCGAGGACACGGAAGTTTGTAGGGTCAATATCTCGTTGCTGAATGGTGCGAAGTGCTTTAGCCGAGGCGGTGTTGCAGGCTAAGATAACGAGCCGACAACCTTGTTCGCGGAGGTATTGGACAGACTGCAAGGTATATTGATAGATACACTCAAAAGAGCGCGTTCCGTAAGGCGCACGGGCGTTATCGCCCAAGTAAATGTAATCATACTCGGGCAGGGCTTTGCGAATCTCAGAGAGGATGGTCAAGCCCCCGTAACCACTGTCAAAAACGCCAATTTTCATTATTTTGGCACAAAAGTACAAAAAAATTTGCGTATATCCAAAAAAAATCGTAAATTTGCGCGCTAAATTGTGAAAAAGCGCATTTTGTGAAACGAATAAAAAATTAAATCATATGAAATTTAGTGTATCAAGTACCAAATTGTTTGCGCAATTGCAAGCAGTGAAAAGCGTAATCGCAAGTAAGAGCAGTCTTCAAATTTTGGAGTGCGTGCTTTTTGACCTTAACGGAGACCAACTGACATTGACCGCTTCTGATGGCGAAACGACCATTCGGACAACCATGGCTGTGGAAAATGCAGAAGGCGGAGGTAAAGTGGCTTCTGAGGCTAAACGCCTGATAGACACACTTAAAGAGTTTACGGAACAGCCGATTACTTTCACCATTGATGAGAATAATTTCTCAATCAACATGACCTCTGAGAATGGCCAATACTCTTTTGTCGGTGCAAATGGTGCAGAGTATCCTGAGATGCCTGTTTTGGACAATGAACAAGGCAGTTTCATGCTTCCGGCGTCGGTGCTGCTAAACGCTATCAATAAGACCATTTTCTGCGCTGCAGATGATGAGTTGCGTCCGGTAATGAATGGTATTTTCTTTGACCTCCAGCCAGAGCACTCGACCTTGGTTGCGACCGATGCACACCGTTTGGTTCGACTGATTTTGACCGATTTGAAGGTAGCAGCTCCTGCTTCTTTCATTCTTCCTAAGAAACCCGCTAACTTGTTGAAAGTGGCTTTGACAGACAAGAGCGAGGAGATTAAGGTTTCCTTCTCGGATAAGAATGTCCGCTTTGAGGGTGGTAAGATGCTGATTATCTGCCGTCAGATAGAAGGACGTTATCCTAATTACAGCGCCGTTATTCCGCAAAATAACCAAAATAAAGTTGTTGTGGACAAGGCGACAATCGTCAATGCCTGCCGTCGCGTAGCCGTGTATGCAAATACCGGTACGAGCCTGCTGAAATTAGCATTGAGCGAAAGCCAGATTAAGATTAGCGCACAAGATATTGATTTCTCGACTTCGGCAGACGAGAAGATTCCTTGTACCTATGATGGCACACCCATGGCAATCGGCTTCAAGGCTCCGTTCCTCATTGAGATTCTGAATGCTGTTGAGTCTGAAGAAGTGATTCTTCAACTGGCTGATCCTGCTCGTGCCGGTCTGATTCTGCCGACCGAGAACCAAGAGGGTCAAGACTTGCTGATGTTGTTAATGCCGATGCTCCTAAACGACTAATGAAACTGCAATTGCAACGCCCGTTGTTCTTCTTTGACTTAGAGACAACAGGGATAAATATCGCGCAGGATAGGATTGTGGAAATCAGTTGGGTAAAACTCTTTCCCGATTCCCATACCGAAAGCAAGACCTACCGCGTTAAACCGATGCAGTTATTGCTCGGTCAAGAGGTGGTGATGCACATTCCTGAAGAGGCTTCTCAGGTACATGGTATCTATGACGAGGATGTGATTAATTGTCCGACTTTCAAGGAGTTGGCGCCGATGATTGCGGACGAGATACGGGACTGCGATTTGGCGGGATATAATTCCAATCATTTCGATGTGCCGTTGCTCGCGGAGGAGTTTATCCGTGCAGGTGTTTCCATAGACCTCAAGAAAATGCACCTTGTGGATGCTTTTACGGTCTATCAAAAGAAAGAACCTCGTAACTTGACCGCAGCCTATAAGTTTTACTGCGGTAAGGATTTGGCGGATGCCCATAGTGCCAATGCGGATGTTCAGGCGACCTATGAGGTACTTATGGCGCAGCTGGAGAAGTACGATGATGTGCCCACAAGCGTGGAAGAGTTAGAAAACTATACTTCCGGCGGGTCTAAGACTGCTGATTTTGCCGGTCGGATAGTCTATAATGACAAAGGCGTTGAGTGCTTTAATTTCGGCAAATACAAAGGCATGCCCGTTAAAGATGTTTTCCGCCGCGACCCGGGTTACTATGCATGGTTGAAGAACGGAGACTTCCCCGAGTACACCAAAGGCGTTTTTACCCGCATATATTTAGAGAGATAATGAGAAAACTAACTCCAATCGAGATAGAACAACTTGAACACCAAGGCTGCAGTGCAGTGGACTGGGCAGAGGTTGTAGTCGCCGAGGCTTTTGATGCCCGGTGGGTACAGGATGCACATTTTTCAGGGCATTGCGAGTTGGGCGTTTTCCGGCGGGAGATAGAGTTACCCGGCGGATTAACGGTTCACTCCGGTATTTTTCATGCCACGCTTCATCATGTGACAGTAGGCGATGACTGCCGACTATACCATATACACAACTATATCGCGAACTACAAGATAGGCGCGAATACCTGTGTTGAGAATGTCAATACCATTTTGGTAAACGGCAAGACGCGCTTTGGTAACGGGGTTCGCGTGCCGGTGATGAATGAAGGCGGAGGGCGAGAAATACCTATCTACGACCGCTTGAGTGCGCCATTAGCGTATATTTTGACGCTCTATCGGCATAGACCCGCGATGATAGAGGCCGTGACGAAGATGATTGATGCCTATGCAGCCTCCGTCGAGAGTGATATGGGAGAGATAGGGCAAGATGTGTCGATTATCAACTGCGGTTCCATCAAGAATGTGCGAATCGGCGATTGCGCAGTCATTATGGGTACCAGTCGCCTCAAAAATGGTTCGGTACTCTCGAATGCTGCGGCTCCGGTCAAGTTAGGCTCCGGTGTCAAATGTGTTGACTTTATTATCTGCTCGGGCGTGCAAGTGCTGGATAGTACGTTGATAGACAGGTGTTTTGTCGGACAAGGTTGCATTTTTGATAAGCACTATAGTGCGGGCGAGTCGCTTTTCTTCTCCAACTGCCAAGGCATGCACGGTGAGGCGTGTGCTATTTTTGCAGGCCCCTACACCGTGACCCACCATAAGTCCACGTTATTAATAGCAGGTATGTTCTCGTTCCTCAATGCAGGTTCGGGTTCTAACCAGTCTAATCACATGTATAAGTTAGGTCCTATTCATCAAGGCGTGGCAGAGCGTGGTGCCAAGACGACATCGGACTCTTATCTATTATGGCCCTCCAAGATAGGAGCATTCTCTTTGGTAATGGGAAGACATACGCATCATGCCGATACCTCGGATTTGCCATTCTCCTATCTCATAGAGAATCAGTCGGACTCTTATCTGGTCCCCGGAGCGAACCTCAGAACGGTAGGTACTATCCGTGATGCACAGAAGTGGCCGAAGCGTGATAACCGCAAAGACCCCGTTAAGTTAGACCCCATCAATTTCAACTTGCTCTCCCCATATACTGTGCAGAAGATGTTACACGGTATTGAGGTGATGACGGAAATACAGCAGATAGGGGGCGAGAATACCGAGATTTACGGCTACAAGAACTGCAAGATTCGCAATTCAAGTCTCCGAAAAGGCATTGAGTTATACAAGATTGGGGTTGCCAAATTCTTAGGAAACTCGCTTATCTCGCGTCTTGAGTCGGGCAAGGCTCTTGAACCGAGCACGACTATTGGCTTGGGCGAATGGATTGACCTCGCGGGACTTATTGCCCCTAAGTCTGAAATCACCCGTCTGATGGACGAAATGGAGCAAGGGCAATTGAGTTTAGATGCCATTGAAGCACGGCTCTATGACCTGCACCACAATTATTACGAGTACGAATGGACATGGGCGGCTGACCAGCTCGAAAAAGTCTGGGGGTGCTCCGTGAAGGACGTGACCAACGAACAGATGAAACAAACCGTACTCGAATGGAAGGATGCCGTAGTGAAGCTTGACCGGATGATTTATGAAGATGCTAAGAAGGAGTTTGACCTAAATTCCCAAACCGGATTTGGCGTAGATGGTGATGCTTCACAGCGTAAAGCAGATTTTGAATCAGTACGAGGGTCCTTTGAGTCCAATCCGTTCGTGAACGAGGTTCTGGAGCACATAGCGCGTAAAACAGCTTTAGGGGATAAGATATTAGAACAACTAAGTAAATAGTGGAAGCGAAGATAACCATATTAGGTGCAGGTTCGGCGCTGCCGACTTACCAGAATAGCCCTTCGGGACAATTGCTGGAGTTGACGGATAAAAGCTTTCTCATCGATTGCGGTGAGGGAGTGCAACTGACTATGCGCCAGATGGGTATCAAAACAGGGCGTCTATATACCATTTTTATCTCCCACTTGCATGGAGACCATTGCTTTGGCCTATTGGGATTGATAGCGACTTTGGGCATGATGAACAGGACACAACCCTTGCATATCTACGCCCAACCGGATTTAGAAAAGAACCTCAGACCGCTGCTTGACTACCATTGTGCAGGAATGAGTTATGAGGTTATCTTCCATGCCATCAATCCGCGGAAAAAGGAGATTATCTACGAGGACCGGACCGTATTGGTTGAAACAATACCCTTGAAACACGGGGTGCCGACTTGCGGTTTCTTATTTTACGAGCGTCATAGACGCCAAGACTCAGAAACCAAAGAGTTCTATTATGAGATACGTCCCCGGTATGCTTATGTCTCCGATACGCAGTATAAGCCCGGAATTGCGGAACAGTTACAAGGTGTGGATTTATTGTACCACGAGGCAACTTACATCGAAGCCGATGCTACCAAAGGTAAAGAGCATATGCACTCGACAGCTAAACAAGCAGCAGCTATTGCTACAGCTGCAGATGCAGGGCAACTGATGATAGGACATTACTCTTCGCGAGTAGATGATCATAGTATATATTTACGGGAAGCGCAAGAGGTGTTTGCGAATACCTTTTTAGCAGAGGAGAGGAAGAGTTACCTATTTTAAACATGGCTAAACCGACCGTTACATATGTCTGTTCGAGTTGCGGGGCTAAGGTTCCGCAGATGTTGGGTAAATGTCCTGTTTGTGGTGAATGGGGAACCATACAAGAGGAACTCATTGCCCCTTCCGCCTCCGTGTCAGCCGCGTTTCGACCTCATATAGCGCAACCCAAGAAGCTGCATGAGATATCCTCTACAGAGGAGGCCCGTATCGACTTGCATAATGGGGAACTCAACCGTGTCTTAGGGGGTGGGCTGGTGAGAGGATCATTGGTGCTGATAGGTGGCGAACCCGGTATCGGCAAATCGACCTTGGCACTACAAGCAATGATGCAGATGGGGGATGTGAAGACCCTATATGCGTCCGGAGAAGAGTCCGTTAACCAACTTAAACTGCGGGCTGAGCGCTTGGCGGGGAAACCTTCGAACCTATACATTGTCTCTGAGACAAGTTTAGATGCCATTCTTACTCATGTGCGCGAGTTGGAGCCTGAAGTCGTTGTGATAGACTCTATTCAGACGATTGCCGCAGATGGAGTTGAGGCATCTATCGGCTCCATCAGCCAGGTGAGAGAGTGTGCTACACAGATTCTGCAGTTCGCTAAGGAAACCAATATACCCTTCCTCATTGTAGGACATATCAATAAAGAAGGTTCCTTGGCAGGACCAAAGGTCTTGGAGCATATAGTAGATACAGTATTGCAATTTGAAGGCGACCAAAATTATATGTACCGGATGCTTCGTGCACAGAAGAACCGTTTCGGTTCAACCTCGGAGTTGGGTATCTACGAGATGCAACAGGATGGACTTAGGGAAGTCACTAATCCCTCCGAGTTGCTGCTATCCACAGCAAGGGAAGGGTTGTCGGGAGTGGCTATTGCTGCGGCTGTAGAAGGAGCAAGACCCTTTTTAATTGAGATACAGGCATTGGTGTCATCTGCCGCATATGGTACACCACAACGCTCATCTATGGGATTCGACGGCAGGAGACTAAATATGCTTTTGGCGGTATTGGAAAAACGTGTAGGCTTTAAACTCCTGCAAAAAGATGTGTTTCTCAATATAGCCGGAGGGTTACGGGTTAATGATCCGGCAATTGATTTGGCGGTAATGGCTGCTGTCTTAAGCTCCAATATGGATATAGCGCTTGACGCAGAGACATGCTTATGCGGCGAAGTGGGATTGGCCGGTGAGATACGTCCTGTGCCGCGGATTGAACAACGGATGCAGGAGGCTGCTAAATTAGGTTTTAAACGGATGTTAATCCCGGCCGGACAAAAAATGGCACATACCCAATTACCTATTGAGGTGGTCCGGGTCGCTAAAGTAGCCGATGCATTCAGAGTATTAATAAAGAAATAACATGCTAAGAGATAAAGGTCTGTCATATATACTTTGCCTCACCATGCTCGTATTAGGCATGGGCATCGGTTATGCCGATAATCGCCCTTACCTCTGCGAATTGGGACTGCAAGGTGGCATAGGTTACTATGCCGGTGATGCGACACCCCATATATTTAATAATGTAAGGGAGAGTTATGGTGCTCATTTTAGGTATAAGTTTACCCCCCGTTGGGCGTTGCAGGTCAAAGGACTTCATCATCGTATAACGGGTCCTATTCCTGAGCAATACCGCAATCGTCAAACCGGAACGATGTGGTTGACACCGATGATTAACCTGGATGTAATGGCAGAGTTTAACTTCTTTAGGATGGGTATGAGTACCTATGACCCGAAGATTAAGCCGTTCTCTCCTTATATCTTTTTGGGAATAGGCATGAGTCTCTATGACAAGAAATATAGTACCGTTGCAGCATATATTCCTTTGGGAATCGGTTTTAAGTGGATGTTTGCGCCCCAATGGAGCCTCAATTTGGCTTGGCAACACAATATATATATAGCCGATGATTTGGAGCAAATGGATTGTTATAACAACACCTACAACCTCAACGGCTCAAATATAATGAACTTCGATATAACCGGTCAATTGACTTTAGGCATAGTTTTTGCGTTTGCTAAAGGTAAAAAGATATGCCGTCATTGTGAGCAATAATATGTATAAGGAAAAAATAAATAAAGAGAATCTGCCGCGACATATTGCCATTATAATGGACGGAAACGGGCGTTGGGCTAAGAAACAAGGGCTTGCCCGTATGTACGGTCATAAACAGGGTGTGCAGGCAGTTCACGAGATTACGGAAGCCGCCGCCGAGTTAGGGGTAGAGTATTTGACACTCTATACGTTCTCTATCGAAAATTGGTCTCGTCCCCAATCAGAAGTAGATGCCTTGATGACCTTACTCGTGGACACGATAGCGAAGGAAACGCCGACGCTGATGAAAAATAATGTACGCTTACTCACGATAGGTGATACCGCCCGTTTGCCGGAAGCTGCTCGGCTGAAGTTCGAGCGGTGCATGGAAGAGACGGCGGCTAATACGGGACTGAGACTCGTTATTGCGCTCAGCTACTCCGCGCGCTGGGAAATAGTAACGGCGGTGAAGAGTATTGTCAATGAAGCCAAACAGATTATACCTGAAGAATTGGCCATTACCGAAGAGACTGTTGCTGCTCATCTCTCCACAAAAGGTATGCCCGATCCGGACCTCTTAATTAGGACAAGCGGAGAGTTGAGAATAAGCAATTTCCTATTATGGCAACTCGCTTATACTGAACTTTATTTTACGGATAAACTATGGCCCGAGTTTGATAAGGAAGAGTTATATAAAGCAATAGTGGACTATCAGGGACGCGAAAGAAGATTTGGAAAAACCAGTGAACAGATTAATTAACATATTGTTATTACTTCTCATGGTCTTGCCCATGAGTGCCCAAGAGGTGGATTCGGTGTCAGCACCATTGCCGGTGATTGAATATGGCCTGACTCGTAAGACCTATGAGATTGCAGATATTCAGGTGACAGGTGCGGATGCCTATGAAGATTTTGTGCTTATCGGCTTCTCCGGTCTCGCTGTCGGCGATAAGATTGAAGTGCCGGGTGATGCAATCACCAAAGCCATTAAGCGATTCTGGAAACAGGGGCTTTTCTCCGATGTAAAGATCAAAGCCCGTAAGATAGAGGGGAATAAGATTTGGTTAGAAATAGCCTTGGAACTTCGTCCGCGTGTATCGGATATCCAATATAACGGTCTGAAGAAATCTGAATTAGAGGATGTTCAAGTCAAGGTCGGCATTTCTCGTGGTGCCCAGATGACACCTAACCTAAAAGACCGTGCAGAGAAAGTGGTGAAGAAATATCTCGTCGATAAGGGCTTCCAAAATGCGACGGTGAAAGTTCGGCAGCGTCCTGATCCTAACCACCCCGGTTATGTGCAAGTACGCGTTGATGTGGACAAGAAAGCTAAAACCCGTGTAGCACATATCTACATAACCGGTAATAAGGCACTGTCTGCTAAGAAAATCAATCGTGCCATGAAGAAAACAAATGACAATTCTTCTATCGTCACGATGTTCAGACCGAAGAAATTTGTGGCAGAAGAGTACGAGAATGATAAGAAGCTTGTCATTGAGAAATATAATGAAGAGGGTTATCGTGATGCCTATATAGTATCCGATAGTGTAGTGCCTAATCCTACTGAACCCGAAAAAGTAGATGTCTATCTGAATATCAGTGAGGGTAACAAGTATTATGTCCGGTCGGTTCACTGGGTCGGAAATACGCTATACCCTTATGAGATTTTGGATCACACTTTAGGTATTCAAAAGGGGGATGTTTATAATCTTAAGTATCTCAATAAACGCTTGTCGGAAGATGATGATGCGGTTTCGAAACTATATACCGACCAAGGTTATCTCTTCTTTAATGTCGAACCGGTTGAGACCAATGTTGAGAATGACTCTATTGATTTCGAGATGAGAATGTACGAAGGTCGCCCCGCGACAATCAATAAAATCAATATAGTAGGTAACACGCGCGTGTACGAGCATGTTGTTCGCCGTGAGTTATATACCAAACCCGGTCAGTTGTACTCCCAGTCTGATATTATGCGTTCCTTGCGCGAATTGGCACAAATGGGACACTTTGATCAGGAGAAATTAGTGCCTGATATCCAGCCTAATGTTGAGAATGGTACTGTTGATATTACCTATAATCTGGAGACCAAGTCCTCTGACCAATTAGAGTTCTCTTTGGGTTGGGGAGCCAGTGGTCTTGTAGGCTCTGTCGGCGTTAAGTTTACAAACTTTGCGATACAGAACCTCTTCAACAAAAAGGCTTATCGTATTGTGCCGCAGGGCGAAGGACAAACATTCTCCCTCAATGCCCGCACCAATGGCGTGTATTACACTTCTGTGGGACTTTCCTTTATGGAACCATGGTTAGGTGGTAAGCGCCCTAACTCATTGGCAGTCAATGTGTATTTTGCATCCCAAACCGGGTATTCAAACCGCTATTATACCGCCTATCAAAACCTCTACAATTCCTACTCATCATACTACAATTATTACGGGAACTCCAACTATTATCAGCAACTGCAAGAATCTGAGGCGGACCCTGATAAGTATATGCGTACTTTAGGTGTTTCAGTGGGTATCGGTAAGAGGCTAAAATGGCCGGATGACTATTTCCAGTTCTACGGCGATCTCAGTTACCAATGTTATTGGCTTAAAGATTGGCCTTATTTGTTGATTAACAACGGTGTGAGTCACAATCTCTCTATCAATCTGCAACTTTCTCGGTCGTCTATTGATAACCCCATTTATACCCGCCGTGGCTCCCAGTTCGTGTTGGGCCTGAAGATTACCCCGCCATGGTCGTTAATGATGCCGAGACAGGATTATGCTTCTATGTCGGTTAACGAGAAGTATCATTTGATTGAGTACCACAAATGGAAATTTACAGGTAAAGTATTTACACCCCTAACGCGTGATTCCAAATTGGTGTTGATGACGCGTGCGGAGTTTGGATACCTTGGACACTATAATGAAAACCTCAAATCCCCCTTCGAAACCTTCTACATGGGTGGTGATGGTATGACCGGTTATAGCTCTTATTCGACGGAGTATGTGGCACTACGAGGTTATTCTGCCGGTTCGCTGACACCTTACGATGCCGCAACGGGGCGTAATATGGGTTACCTTTATAACAAGTTTACGATGGAGTTGCGCTATCCGATTTCGTTGGAACAAAATGCTACCATCTGGGTACTTGGATTCTTGGAGGCAGGTAACTGCTTCGCGGATATAAGAGACTATAATCCATTCAAGCTCAAGCGTTCAGCCGGTGTGGGTGTACGTATCTTCTTACCGATGTTCGGTCTCATGGGTATTGACTGGGGATGGGGATTTGATGAAATTAACGGATCAAAACAATATGGTGGTTCACAATTCCACTTCGTTTTAGGACAAGAATTATGATGAAAAAGAGTTTTATATCTATCGCGCTGTTTATTACATTTTTAGCGCCGATGACAGCACGTGCTGCCGCTAATCAATCCATCGTCTATGTCGATTTGGCATACATTTTGAAGAATCTACCATCGTATGAGTCTGCAATGGAACAATTGGTTCTTATTTCCCGCAGGTGGCAGAAGGAAATTGATGCGGCGCAGCAGGAGGCTACGATAATGGCTACCAATTTCCAGACCGAGCAAATATTTTTGACCAGTGATATGGTGGCGAAGAAAGAAGCAGCTATTGCCGATAAAGAGAATGAAGTGCGAGAACTGCAACGCCGATATTTCGGAGAAGGGGGGGAGTTGGAAAAGAAACGAGAGGCGCTGATTAAACCGATACAAGACGAGATTTATGCGGCTATACAGGAACTTGCGAACGAAAAAAATATTGATATTGTAAAAGACCGTTCTGCGGACCCATCACTATTATACATGTCCTCCAAATTGGATGTGAGTGACCAAATTCTGCAAAAATTAGGTGCGAAATAGTAATTAAATAAATATAACACAATGAAAAAACTGATGATTATCCTCGCATTGGCTTTACCAATGCTCGTTAATGCCCAAAAGTATGGCTATGTGAACACTCAAGAACTCTTTGCTCAGATGCCGGAAGTAGCAGGGGTAAAAGCCCAAATGGACACTATTCAAGGACAGTATGAAAGTCAATTGGCACTGATGAATGAAGAGTTTCAGAAGAAATTTAAGGACTACCAAGCTAATTCTTCCACAATGGCAGATGCTATTCGTCAAATGCGCGAGCAAGAATTGACCGAAATGCAACAACGTATAGAAACTTTCTACCAGACTGCACAACAAGATATTCAAAAGAAACAGCAGGAACTCTTAGCTCCTGTTAATGAGAAATTGGCAAAAGCCATTCAAGAAGTCGGTGCTGCTGAAGGCTATACCTATATCTTTGATTCGGCAGCAATGGTATATATAGCTGAAGATGCTATTAGTGCCAATGATTCGGTAAAGAAAAAACTGAATATTAAGTAATGGCAGACGGATATTTGGAGAGCCGATATGCCGAATACGAAAAGAAAAAAGCAGCTTGGCTCAAAAAGAAAAATAAATTGCAAAAACGCAGTAGTTTAACTACTGGTTATTTACAGTCGTAATATGGAACAACTTCAATCCTTACTTCGCGATAAAGCATGGGCACGGTGGACTGTCCTTATTTTAGTGGCTTCCATGATGTTCTTTGCCTATATGTTCGTAGATATGTTATCTCCGTTAGCCTCATTGTTGGATACTAACCTCAATTGGGATAAAGGGGATTTTGGAACATATGCTTCAGGAGAGTATCTGCTCAATGTCTTTGGCTTCCTAATCATAGCCGGCATTATCCTTGATAAAATGGGAGTTCGTTTTACCGGTTTACTATCGGCATCCCTAATGGTTATCGGGGCATTCATTAAGTATATCGGTGTTTCCGATTGGTTTGATGCCAATAATGTAGCGTGGCTCAATAGCTGGTGGGTAACTATGCCGGGCTCTGCTAAGGTGGCTATGTTTGGCTTTATGATTTTCGGCATGGGGTGCGAAATGGCAGGAACTACTGTTAGCAAAATTCTTGCTAAGTGGTTTAAAGGTAAGGAAATGGCACTTGCTATGGGTATAGAGATGTCCATTGCTCGTCTTGGCGTATTTGCTGCCATGTGGGTAGCACCTTATTTTGCTTTCCACGTTGGTAATAACTCGGTTGTTCAACCGGTGCTCTTCGGGCTAATCATGCTTCTTATAGGGCTAATCAATTTCTTTGTATTCACCATTATGGATAAGCAGTTCGATGCGCAACTTGTAGCCATTGGAGAAGTTCCTGCTACACATGATACAGAGGATGAATTTCATATCAGCGATTTGGGCAAGATTTTCTCTTCGAAGATGTTCTGGCTCATTGCTCTTATGTGCGTGCTCTATTATAGTGCTATCTTCCCCTTCCAACGTTTTGCCCCTAATTTCATGGAAGAAACGCTGAGCGTGGATTCAACGACCGCTGGACGATTGGTTTCGTTCTTCCCTATTTTAGCGATGTGCTTAACACCTTTCCTCGGTGCGTTCATCGACTTTAAAGGAAAAGGCGCTTCCATGCTTCTTTGGGGATCGCTTATCATGATTGCGTGCCACCTATGCTTCGCATTTGTGCTTCCGCTTTATCCGAAACCCTGGCTCGCCGTGACGCTTATCGCTATCTTGGGGGTTAGTTTCTCGCTTGTTCCTGCAGCTATGTGGCCATCTGTACCTAAAATTATCGATGAAAAAGTATTAGGTTCTGCCTATTGTCTCATATTCTGGGTTCAGAATATCGGTCTTTGTCTCGTACCGTTGCTGATAGGTAAGTTACGTGAGGCAACAGGTGCCTATTTTGTGCCGGAATTAGTATTTGCATCTTTTGGTGTAATAGCGTTCGTCTTGGCTATTGCACTCAAAGCCGAGGACGTCAAGAAAGGTTATGGATTGGAGCTTCCTAATAAGAAATAGAGATTCAATTACTGTCACAACAGACAGCCGGAAGGTCACTCCCGGCTCTGTCTTTGTGGCGCTGAAAGGTGAACATTTCGATGGCAATGACTATGTAGAGCAGGCTAAAGCGAGTGGGGCGGAGTATGTTATTTCCGGACCTAATGCGTTACTGGAACTGCAAGACCTTGCGCGTGAATGGCGCCGCTATCTGGGAATACCTATTATCGCAATCACCGGTACTAATGGCAAAACAACGACGAAGGAATTGACAGCTGCTGTTCTCTCTACCAACTACAATCTTTGGTACACACAGGGGAATCTCAATAACGCTATCGGAGTACCTCTTACATTGTTATCCATCTCTCGCGCACACGAACTCGCCATTGTCGAAATGGGAGCTTCCCACCCGGGTGATATCAAGGAATTGGTGGATATTGCTGAGCCTAATTACGGACTGATTACCAATGTCGGCAAAGCGCATCTTGCAGGCTTCGGCTCCTTCGAGGGTGTGCAGAAAACAAAGGCCGAACTCTATGATTATTTGGCGGCTCATCCTGATACATCCAAAGGAGTTTTTATCAACGAGCAAAACCCCTTGCTTGTCGCCATGTTGACCACTGCCTATAATAAACCTCTAAGTCTTACTTCAGCCTATACCTATACGCCCGTGGAACTTCCAAAAGGTTCTCACCTTATTGGAACTTATAATGCTGAAAATGTCGGGGCTGCAATAGCTATCGGTGAAGCTTTTGGTATTTCTCGTAAAACGGCATATCGCGCCATACGAGACTATATTCCCTCTAATAATCGGTCGCAGTTTATCCAAACTGCCCATAACCAAGTAGTGGCAGATTGCTACAACGCTAACCCTACCTCTATGCAGGCGGCGATTAATGCTTTTGACGGTGATTGCTATATATTAGGCGAGATGGGGGAACTGGGTGACTACGCGCACACGGAACACCAAAACATTGTCAATATGCTGGCGGAACGCAAGGCAGAGTCCGTCTTCCTTGTGGGGAATGAATTTAATAGAACCACCACGACCTATCCGATATATGATAATGTGGATTGCTTGAAAGATGACTTGATAAAGCATCCCATTACATCTAAAAAGATTCTTGTTAAAGGCTCGCGCACCAATCGGTTAGAGAAAATTTTAGAAGTATTATGAAGAAAACCTTTACTTTGATATCCTCTGTTTTAGCAGTCTTGATAGCCGTACTCGTCTATTTCCTATTTCGGCAGAAACAGCAGATGAATGAAATGGTTGAGCAAATGGAGTATGAAAAAGAGGAACTTGAGGCTGAATATGAGGACCTTGCTATTCAGTTTGACGGTTATCAGGAACTCAATATCCATAATGATTCACTCCAAGATTTGCTCTCGAAAGAACAACAGCGTGTCCAAGACCTTTTGGAGGAGTTGCGTATTACCAAGGTGACCAATGCACGCCGCATAGCAGAACTGAAGAAAGAGTTAGCTACTGTGCGTCAAGTGATGGTCGGATATGTGCATCAAATTGATTCCCTAAATAGAACAAATTCCCGCTTAACGGAGGAGAACCGTCAGATTCGTCAACAGAATAAGGCGATCCAGGAGCAAAACACTGCCCTTGCCAATCAGAACTTACAACTAACAGAGACTGTTACCCGCGCATCGATGTTGGAGATTCATGACTTGGAAGTCATGATGCTCAATCGGCATGACCGCAAAACGCGCATGGAAGCCCAAGCCCGTAAATTGCAATTTAACTTTACCATTGGGCGCAATATCACGACCGAACCGGGTATCAAACAAATCTATTTGCGGCTCGTTAATCCTCAAGGATTATTGATGCAGAAAGATTCGAATAACCTTTTCACTTTTGAAAACAGCGAGATTGGCTATTCTATTCGTCAAGAGATAGAGTACGCCGGTGAAGAATTGCCTGTCTCTATGTTTTGGATAATCAATCATGACGACCCTGCAGAGACTATACAAAGCGGGTATTATAACGCTGATTTCTTCGTTGATGGGCTCTTAATTGGCTCATTCCCGTTCAAATTGACGAAATAGCAAAAAAAAACTGCAAAAAATTTGCATATATCATAAATATAGTGTATTTTTGCAGTCGATTTCGTTTCGACGAAATGATAAATGCGGCGATGTCGCGATGATTAATCCTGCATCAGCCGTGATTGTTTAACTTAATAATTGATTCAAAGTCATGTATTTGACCGCTGAAAAGAAAACCGAGTTGTTTGCTAAGTATGGCCAAGACGCCAAGAACACCGGTTCCGCTGAGAGCCAGATCGCTCTATTCACTTTCCGTATTAACCACCTCACCGAGCACTTGAAAAAGAACCGCAAGGACTTCGGTACCGAGCGCGCTTTGACTGCTCTTGTTGGTAAACGTCGTCGTATGCTCGATTATCTCAAAGAGAAAGACATCGAACGCTATCGTGCCATCATCAAAGAGTTGGGTATCAGAAAGTAAAAAAAGACCGCAAGGTCTTTTTTTATTGCTCTCTTCTTATCGGTTTGCCATATTACTAACTGATATCGCCCCAGTTAACAATGGTCATTCGTAGTACATCCAATCGGCGTTTATACATCTCATTGAAGCTGTCTTCTAAGTTTGGATCTTTATGCAAGATATCTTCCGCTGCCTGACGAGCTATTAGCAGTATCTGACCATCAGTCACAAGAGACGCAATTTTGAGATCAAAAGGTACTCCCGATTGCCGCGTGCCTTCTAATTCACCCTGACCCCGTAACTGCAAATCTGCTTCCGCAATCCGAAAACCGTTGTTGGTCTCAACCATGACATCCATCCGTTTGCGCGTATCTTTGCTGAGATCATAACGAGTCAATAGCAGACAATAACTTTGGTCGGCACCGCGCCCCACGCGTCCCCGTAGTTGGTGGAGTTGACTTAACCCGAATTTCTCGGCATTCACAATAACCATGACGCTGGCATTGGGCACATCTACACCTACTTCAATCACGGTGGTCGCTACTAATATCTGTGTCTCACCACTGATAAAACGCTGCATTTGAGCATCTTTGTCTTTGGACTTCATTTGCCCGTGTAGCATGGATATCTTGTATTCCGGAAATGTCTGAACCCACTCGTTGTAGCCGTTTTCTAAATCCTTTAGATTTAATTTCTCATTCTCCTTTATGATGGGATAAACAATATAGGCTTGCCGACCTTGCTCTATCTGATCTCTCAAAAATCGGATGAGGGACTGTTTGCGGTCAAGACCATATTGTATTGTGTGAATCGGCTTACGCCCGGGGGGAAGTTCATCAATAACCGATTGTTTCAAATCCCCGTAGGTTGTCATAGCTAATGTACGTGGAATCGGTGTGGCGGTCATCACTAAGATATGAGGAGGTTTATTGGGATTCTTGCCCCATAACTTAGAACGCTGCGCAACGCCGAAACGGTGCTGCTCATCAATAATACATAACCCGATATTATTAAACTGCACATCATCCTCAATTAGCGCGTGCGTACCTATCAGTATATCAATGCTCCCTTCTTGCAGACCCTGATGAATCGGTTTTCGTTGCACTTTTGTGGTGCTGCCTGTGAGTAGAGCTACTTGGACCGGAGTATCTTTGAGCATCCGGCGGATGTTGTCATAATGTTGACTGGCGAGAATCTCGGTAGGTGCCATGAGACAAGCTTGATAGCCGTTGTCTATCGCCAATAACATGGCGAATAAGGCCACTACAGTTTTGCCGCTACCCACATCACCTTGCAATAGCCTATTCATCTGTTTCCCGGATTTGAGGTCGCTATGTATCTCATGCAGTACCCGCTTTTGGGCATTGGTTAGGTCAAAGGGCAAACACTCACTATAGAAATAGTTGAATCGCTTGCCGACTATCGGCATCTTAAATCCTTCGGTCGCCTCGGAGCGCTTCATCTGCTTGATTAGACGTAGCTGGACATAGAATAGCTCCTCAAACTTGAGCCGTTCGCGAGCTTTCTGAAGCATGGTATTGTTGGTTGGGAAATGTATTTGGCATAGCGCCTCTGTTCGCCCCATCAGGTGATAGCGCTCCAATACATCTGCACCGATAATCTCCGGAACACCCTGTTGCCTTAATTGGAACACAAGCTCCCGCATGATCACTCTTATCCCCTTGGAATTAAGCCCTACAGCCTTCATTTTTTCACAGGTTACATAATCCGGCTCAAAACCTTGCGTCATCTGAGCTGTGACTTTGGACATTGGAGTAATCTCCGGATGAGTGAAATTGTAGGTGTGATTGAATATACTTGGCTTGCCGAATAGGAGATAACGCACCCCCTTGGACAATTGAAGATACTTAATAGCCCCTCCGAACCATACACACTCAATAGTGCTGTAGCCATCCGTAAAAGTGGCACTCAGCCTTTGTCCGCGACCAACCCCTATGGTCTCCCAACTGAGAAACTCGCCGATAATCTGCACGGAAGTGTCCTCACTCTCGATGTCGGCTATTTTATAGAACTTGGAACGATCGGTGTATTTATAAGGATAAACTTGAAGTAAATCGAGGGCTGTCTCAACCTTCAATTCTTTACGAAGAACGTCGGCTCGTTTAGAACCGACGCTCTTGCAATACATTATATTCTGCGTGGTCAAATCCACGTTGTCATATCTTTATTGCAGGCGGAATACTACCGGTAAGGTGTATTTTACACGCACGGGTTTACCACGCTGCATACCGGCTTTCCATTTCGGCATTGCCTTAATCACGCGCACGGCCTCTTTATCCAAAGATGCATCACCACCGGTACGTACTACTTCTACTTCAACGATAGAACCGTCACGGTTTACCACGAATTGGCAAATGACACGACCCTGAATACCGTTCTCTTGGGCGATAACAGGATACTTGATATTCTCAGCTAAGTATTTGAGCAATGCTTGCTGCCCTCCGGGGAACTCAGGCATTGACTCAACACGCGTGAAGGGTACATCGTCCTCCTCTTCCTCTACGGGAGCCTCAATAGGAGCCGCTATAACGACCTCAATATCCTTGTTGTCCTCCGTATTAATCTCAATCGTCTCGGTCTCTACATCGTCTTCTACTACGTTCAAAACTTCAACTTCTTGTACTGGAGGTGGTGGAGGCGGAGGAGTGGTCTCTTGAGTTGTTTGCTGAATCTCAATCTCTTCCTCGAAAGCGAACTCTTGGTCCGTTACTTCATACTTAGTCACTTCTTTCTCGGTCCATTCGAGAGCGACATAGCACAGAGATAACACGAATACAAAACCTATTAATACATAGGTTAGTTTCTTGTTCTCTAAACTGGCTTCGGGTGATTTTCTAACTTGCATATTTGTGTGTTTTTAGATACGATTCAATTTGCGAGCACAAAGGTACTCTTTTTTTTTGATTTGAGCAAATATTTTTGTTGTTTTTTTACATTTTAGTCTTTTTTGCGCTATTTCCCGATATATATTCTACTTTTCGCGTAAGTAATTGATGAAGTCCAAAAGACGCATAAGCACGTACAGACGGTGTCGTATCAGAAAGGCCATGAACCGTTTTCCTCGTGTCAATTGCTTGGCATAACGCTGTTGCTCCTCGCTAAAAACATCGGCATATTGCCGCCGGATTGCGTTGTCGTGAACATAGAGGAGTAAGGAGATAATGTCGTCAGCCTTCTTATAACCTATGAGCGCTGCGTATGGCTCGTATAAGTTTTGGTCTCGTAACCATTCTTCCGTTTTTTGCCAGTAACGAATGAGACACTTGATATGATACGCCTGTTTGCCTTGACTCACTGACCCTTCATGGATAAGATAATGGTAAATGGCGTTAGGGCTTGTAACGACTTTTGGCGACTTGCCCATTAACCGTATAATCGTATAACGATCTTCAAGATAGTTCAGCCCTTCGGGTGCAAAAATACGCTCATCTTTGAAATAGTCTCTTGGAATTAGTTTGCCGTGAAGGAAAAATATATTGTCCTGCAAAGCTGCTTCTAAACTGTATTGCGGTTCCACAGAGGGCAGAATGACCATTTCCTTGTGCTTACCCGTCTCTTTGAGGTATGCGCAGCAGGTGATATCTGCCGCTTCTTCTTGCATCATTTGATATAGTTCTGCCACCAAATCTGGCTCTATCCAATCGTCTGAGTCAACGCACACAATGTACTGCCCTGTTGCACGTATGATGGATTCTCGGCGGGTGTATGCTAAACCTCTATTCCGTTCATTATGATACATATGTACACCACCACTTCGATTCGGATATTCCGCTATTGTACGCTTAAGAATAGCAATGGAACTATCTGTGCTGCAATCATCAATAAAGATGAATTCCAACGCTTCATAACGCTGCTCCATAAGCGAACGAACGCACCGCTCAATATACGGCGCTACATTATAGACAGGGACGCATATGGAAATTAGCGGGTTCATAATAATTTCATTCGATGGGACACTATTCGACAATACACGACCTCTACCAAACCCGATAAGGAGATTGCTATAGCCAAACATAGCATACTATGTTCTATCCACAGTCCAATCCCGATAAAGGCGAGACAAGACACGAGAGCAACTATCTGGTTACGAGTGATATAGTAGTATTTATTATTCGGTACAAAAACAAAATTAAGATAAGCTCCGGTCACTAACCAGGAGTAAATAGTCACAGATAAAATCATTGCAATTGGCACTGCCTCCATCATGCCGACACCTCCCAGCACATAAACGGCTGGATATGCTAACGCTGCAACAATGAGAGCAATGCTACCTCCTATCACTCGCTCGTAACACAATATACGGTTGACAAGACTTGGCGTCGCGCGACCGACAACCTCCGGGAATAGAGCTTGATTGATACTCTGCGTGAAGAGGCGGGGGATGGCGATAATCTTCTCAGCTAAATCATAGATAGCTACTTCCGCCAAACCGAAACTGTTCTTAATCACCGTCTTGACCAATGTCGATTTGATATTACCGGCCAATCCGGACAAAAAGAATGGTAGCGCATCGGCCATATAAGGTCGCAATTCACGTGGGGGGACTATACATAGACGTATCCCTTCTCTATACAGCGACACAAATGCCGTTATCGTCCCCGCAATCAACGAAATGGCTACAATCAAAGCATAGATGAGTATATCGTCTGTATTGTGCACAAAAATGAAGATAAACGGCAGCGTCAATAACCTATAAACCAGGTTGATAATGGTTATGCGCTTCATGTTCTTCATGCCTTGGAAATACCAAGACGGCAAGAGACTTTGAAAAAAGATTTGCACAAACGTAATGATGCACAACCAAAAGTGTTCGCGCATGAACGGCAATAGCCACGTCATTGCTGCAAAAATCCCGCAGCATATCGCATATAACCCGCACTTACACAGTACGATAGCCGATAGTATCCGACTGCGTTCCGCCTTATTGTCTTTGGCAGCAACTATCGCTTTGGCAGCCGGTGAATCAAAGCCAAAATCAACAATGATCTGGAAATAAAAGGCTATCGTCAGCGCATAAGCATAGGCACCGTAAGCGTCTTTCCCCGTTACACGTATGACATATGGGTAGATGATTAGCGAAATAACCGCGCTAATCATACTTAGGGTCGTCATGTAGGAGTAGTTCTCCAACACTTTGCTCTCTTTGAGCCGTGCTATTGTATGTCGTAACGTATGTTTAGGTGTGCGGAGCATTTTTTATGCTTGATTCATATGCGCGTTTTAATTGTTGACCAACATGTGAATAGGAGTATTGTTGCCCTTTTTGTCGGATATACTCTTTGTCGTAACTTTCAGAGCTATCTAACATTTGATTTAGTGCTGAGGCAAATGCTTTCTCGTCTTCGACAGGAGTCAGTATGCCGCATGCATCATCTACAATCTCGGGGATTGCGCCTGCTTTAGAAGATACGACCGGTACTCCTGCCGCTAAACTCTCGGCAGCAACGACTCCGAATGTTTCATAGCGGGAAAAGAGTATCAAAGCATCCGTATGATGCATCCATTCGCTGACTTGGTCCGGACGCTGCTCTCCAAGCCATGTATGAAGTTTGTCTGGTAACCCTATCGCCGAAGCGTATTCCTGACATTCGCTCCGGTCTACGCCTGTCCCGATAATCACCAAATGCCAATCTTGACGTTGCTCGCTCAGCAGCTTTAAGGCGCGTAACATACCTTTGACGTTTTTCGCCTTTTCGTCAAAACAACCCACATACAATAGTCTTTTGTGAGAACCTATTGCGCGATTTTCCGGCGATGGTGCTGAGTAGAAAAAATCATCTACGACATTAGGGATAATACTGTAGTGCGGATGTTTAAGACCTTGACGTTGCATTTGTTCTCCCAATATGCGTGATACAGTGAATACCTCTGTCGCATTTTTGACCGTGAGTTTTGCTATCAGGTGGTGCAACATTCCCATTCGCTGATAATCGCCATTCTCCGGCAAATAACCGCTCCAATGCTCTACTATTATATAAGGTATATGATACCGCTTCTTGAGATAAAGCGCAATTAGGGCGTTCTTCGTTATCACATTCAATTGAACCACATCTGGCTTCCACCCCTCTTGCCATAACGCCTTTAACTGCTTCCGCATTGATTGCCAATAACCAAGACCCTTCTCTTCCGTATATACCACCCGAACATCAACGCCTTGACGCTCGACTGCCTCTTTGTGCTTTGCTACAAAGAGCCCCGACATCTTGTCACGCTCGGTGGGATACCACGCGGATAAAAAGAGTACTCTCATCAGAACCGGATATTCTTTAGTTTATTGACCCACATTAGCGGACGGAACCACCAGTGATAATATTTTTCTACACTGTAATATAAGGTCGCTTTCGAACCGAATTGCTTGTAGTGATTGGCTACGCCTTTAATCATACTCCCCTCAAAATCAAAGATAACGCCTTTCTCCCGCGCAATCTTGATAGCCTCTAATACCAATAGTGCCCCTGCGCCGCTCTCTTGCTTGTCGGGGCTGAATACCGGCGCTAAATAGTAGAGCCGACGCTTGTCCCAGACCAGCAATGCTGCGGCATATACTTCATTATCGGCATTGCGAATAGTCAATATCTCGGCTTGACCTAATTTGCGCATCTTTTGCTCCACAACAAGCATAAACTCGCGGCTATAACTCGTCTTCTTCTTGCGCGCTGCAAAACAACTCTGGAGGTACCGATAAAACTCTTCACCGGTCCAACCTCGTTCGGCATGAAGGGACAATGCTTTTTGCAATTGCCGTTTTTTATTCTTGGAGAAATTCTGTATGACCTTGTCGAGGTCTTGCAATTCCTGTATGCGATAGGTCACGCGTTCGCGAACCTTAAAGCCCATCGCCTCAAACCGATTAGGACAGGGACTGTTGATGGGATATTGCTGGTAATAGTAACTGAGATTAAGCCCTTCCAATTGGTCCTTTATCGAAGCGCACACTTCGTCTATCTCACTGGCGAGCCACTCCTTCTTTTCGTCAAGCCAAATCCCGCCTATCTGGGTCAACTGGGGCATTAAAATGAAATGCATTCCGAGCCGCTTACGGTATAGATAAGGCATGGCTGCGAGCACTTCCTTACGTTCCTCAACGGGCTTCGACTCATCCGCATCGCCTTCCGCTGCAACCGCCTTTGTCTCAATCACCAATAGTACATCCCACTCCTTGCCGGCTGAAACCGCATCCAACCATTCTGGCTGCATAAAAATGGGCAGACCTGATTGCTCTTTCGCCCACTGCCTATAAATCTCTTTATTAGTCATGATTATGAAACTTTCTTACCGGCGACGAGACTGATAGGGACGCCTCAGGGGCTTGTGCAAGCCGTAATAGGACCTGTCTTGGCTCTCAAACTGGTAATAGATCTTCACACCGAAATCCATATAACCGACCTTGGAACTATAAATCGGTTGTAATAGCCCCACCTGAACTTGGGCTATAGGAGCGCTTGGGTTAACGATAGGACTTACGCTGATAAACGGTCCCGAACTGCTTACACCCTCACCGGCCCATACGCCGTAATCGAAATAAGCCGACAACCCGACATAACTGTAGTCGCCTACTTCCCACTCGTAACCAAGCTCCGCACCTACCAAGACACGCATCTTCGGCAATGCGCTCTGCCCGGCATAGCGTAACTGGTCATCCCGTAAAACACCCGTCACCGCTTCATTATGCACCGGCACGTTATATTCCCTATAGAGGGCTGTGATATCCCATTTATTGATAGTCTGGTTGGTGGTACCGCTCACTGTGTAGAGGAACTTACCGCCGATATTGATGATAAACCGCTTGAGCTGTAACGAGAGCATCAGCGGTACTTCTATTTGCAAGTGTTGAAACCGTTGCTCGGCTTGTGCCGTAACGGTATAATCCATAGGGTGACCTAAATAGTCCGTATTGGTGAAGGTCTCGTAAATATCATCCTTCTTTAAACCCCCGCCGGTGCGGCTGAAACCGACACCGATCTTCGGCCCCATCCCCATATCGCTACCTACTGTCCAACGGATACTATAACTGACATCCACGCCCGCTTGACCGCCAATGAGACTTTGCACCTCGTTGCTGCCCGTGAGCAGATTGCCACCTGCACGCACGCCTACTTGAACACCATGGGATTGTCCGTAAACCCCGATGCTCATTGCGGTGAGAATCAATACGCCTAATATATTTCGTAGCAATCTCATGGACTATTCTTCTTTTATTCCTAATGCGTTGTAGGTCTCGTCATTGGCGATAATATATAACCGTCCTTTGCGAATTTCCTTGCGCACCTCAATTGCCGGTATTTCGCCGCCCGGCGCACTATAATCCACAATCTCCGAACGCATATAATCCGAGCATAATGCCCCCTGCGCCATGTTGCGCGATACGTCTATTACTGCATAATACTGACCGCTACCCTTCAAATCACTGCCTAAGGTCAGGTAATAGCCTTCGCCTACTAACTCGTCGTCGCCCGCAAAGCTCTCTAAATCATCGGCTTCTCCCACGATGCGGTACCAACGAATATCGCTGTCGGCTATCTCGTAATGCTGTTTCTCTAAGGTGTCTTTATTGAGCATCAACATCCAGTCGTATAGACGGATAATCGGTACAGAGGCATAGGTACCGCAGTCCGGCGCAAAGATGGCGACAATATCAAGATCTCCATCCAGATAGACCGTCCTTGGGTTTTCGGTATTGCCGTCCGACCACTCAACGAAGTGATAGCCAGCTACCGGTGTCGCCTCTATTGTGATGGCGTCATCGCAGTGGTATGCTTCGTCTTGTGCCCACGATGTCGGATGCCCAAGAAGTAGCAGAATGGTTAATATGGATAGGAGTTTTTTCACGTTTTATCTTATTGTACGCTCAACTTTCTCATTGTCTATTACACCTAATTATATATATTAGGGTACTCTGGAGATACTTACTGTACCGAACAGACTGTTGTCACTCTTAGCACTTACTTTCAGTGCGCGTTGTGCGAACACGGCTTTATATTGTATAGCAGCGGTCGTCTCGTCCAACTGGAAGGTGTACTCTGCATTGGTCGAAATCTCATTGCCCTCAGCATCTACCCATTTCTGGAACTCGTAGCAGACAGCGTCTGACGGAGTGGCAGTCAGGGTAACCATGCTACCGTATTGATATGAACCACTGCCCGTTACACTACCCATCTCAGGATCGCTGGAAATGACGGATACCGTGTAGCTCTTGGCTTGGAAGATTGCCGTAAACATGTGCTCATTGAGCTCGGCAGTCATTGTGATAATACGGGGGTTCTCGGTGTTACCGTCTTCCCATTGTACGAACTCGTAACCGGCTTCCGGAGTCGCTTCAATTTGTACTTGATCGCCGCAATGCAAATCATTCGCCTCGGCGGTTTGTTGTGTTTGAGCTTGTGCGCCTATGTTGCAGAACATGAGGCCGATAGCTGCTAAAAATAGATTTAACTTTTTCATTTTCGTGGGTTATGAAATGTTAATAATTATGTTTATTCGTTTCTTTGTATAATCGTTATTTGAACGGTACCCTTCTCTATGGCATTAGTAGCTCCCTTGAGGGTGAAGTTTTTCTTCTTCATCACATGATCAGGCACCGCCTCATCGCCGCCGATGGTGCGTTCCCGTTCTGTGCTGTTGTTGTCCGCCCAGTGGTCAAACTCCTCACAATCAGTATCTTCTACTGTTATCGTCTGGCTGTTCTTGATACCAAAACGAACAGAAGCACCCGTGGCACGGGCACGGGTGGCTATAAAGATGGTATCTGCATTGAGAATAAGGCATTTAGCCGAGTCGGTTCCGACCGCAGTTGAGGTCCAATAAGCGCCTTGAGTAATATCTACACTCTGACCGCCGTGGCGTATACCGCTCAGTGGCAAGGTGATGTGCTCAGTACCATTATCACTGCGGATAATCCATCCGGCGCTGGTATATTCCTTCAGACTTGCCGCATTGGCACGGTCATACAGAATATACTGCCACTCTTCGGCGGATAAGGTCACATAATTGTCTCCCTCACCATTGACGGCATTCGCCCAGTCGTTGAAGGTTCCGCCATAAACTGCAGCATCCTCTAACGCACTGATACCCCAATAGTTATACGTACTTCCGCTCCAACCGAATAGGTCTATTACCGAACTCGGAGCACCGCCTATCACATTCTCTTCAGCGGCTCCCTCCGATACTAAAAAACTCCATTGGTAATTCGCGGTGGATAGACTCAGATTGCCGTCCGCAAACTGAACCTTACGACCTTCGGCGTCTATAGAAAAGAAACCGCCTGCTTGAGCAGTCAAACTGCCCAAACATATGCACATTCCAAATATGAGCGCACGTACGCGATTCATTAAAACACCAAAAAATCGTGCAAAAATAAGGAAAAATTTGGATATATGCAAAAAAAAGTGTATTTTTGTGCGTTTTTTTGCGAAAAATATTACTATTTTGATACTTTCTCTATGATTACTTTTCTCGTTTCTGTCCTTGCTCTCAACCTTGGATATGTATTGTACGGGGCGCTTGTGGAAAAAATATTTGGAGCTGATCCTCAGCGTCCTACACCGGCTATAACGCAACCGGATGGTGTCGATTATGTGCCCATGAAACCCTGGCGTATCTTCTTGGTGCAATTCCTCAATATCGCCGGACTCGGACCTATATTCGGCGCTATCATGGGGATTTTTTACGGTCCGTCGGCTTTCCTTTGGATTGTGTTGGGAACCATTTTTGCGGGAGGTGTACACGATTACCTCTCGGGTATGATGTCCGTTCGTATGGGAGGAGTATCCCTGCCGGAAATAGTTGGCGCTGAACTTGGTGACGGTATGCGTTATCTTATGCGCGTACTCTCTATCGTACTGCTTATCCTGCTGACAACCACATTCTTGTCGGGACCTGCTACGCTCTTGCAAGGTATGAGCCCATTACCCTCAATCACCTTCCGGGACCACATGATACCTATCATCTGGGTACTCATCATTTTTGCCTATTACATGCTCGCAACTGTACTCCCCGTGGACAAACTTATCGGACGCTTTTATCCTTTTTTTGGGGCAATGTTGCTCGTTATGGGATTTGGTATTATGCTCGTTATGCTGGGACGGCACGCTGCTGATATGCCTGAACTGACGGATGGACTCTATAACCGCCATCACAACGGATATCCGCTCTTCCCCATGCTTTTTGTGACCATCGCTTGTGGCGCCATCTCCGGCTTCCACGGCACACAGTCGCCTATCATGGCGCGTTGCCTGACCAATGAAAGACAAGGACGTCATATTTTTTACGGTGCCATGGTTGCCGAAGGATTGCTCGCTCTCGTATGGGCTGCGGCTGCAGGGACATTCTTTGCCGCTACAGACCCTGAAACAGGCGCAACTGTCTATGGTATAGAAGGCTTGCAACTCTTTGCCGCACAGCACCCCGGAGAGAATATCGCTGCCCTGGTTGTCGATAAAATATCCAAATCATGGCTCGGTTCTATCGGCGGTATCTTGGCGATTATTGGCGTTATTGCAGCGCCCATTACTTCCGGCGATACTGCCCTTCGCTCAGCACGACTCATCGTGGCGGACTTCCTCCACTTGGATCAAAAGCCTGTCTTCAAACGCCTTATCATCGCGTTGCCGCTCTTTGCACTCGTGTTCGGAATGGTCTTTGTGGATTTCGAAGTTGTTTGGCGCTATTTCGCATGGACCAACCAGACTTTGGCGACCATTACCCTCTGGACGGCTACTGTATATCTTGCCCAAAAATTTCCTTCTTCTACCGGTATAACAACGGGACCACTACGGGACCACTACGGGACCACTACGAAAGGTAAACGAAACCTACGTGAAAGATCAACCTTATATCGCTATGGCTTCATGTTGACATTACTGCCCGCTCTTTTTATGACCATGGTGTGTGTCAGTTACATTTTTATTGCCCCCGAGGGCTTCAAATTTCACACGCTTGGGCTGGAGTGGCTCGCATATCTTATCGCCGCACTGGTGACTATCGCTCTCCTCATTCTTTTTGCCTGGTGGCTGGCGCGAAGGAATAAAAAAGAATAGCATTTCATACTATTAATATCTTGTCCTGCAACAGCTTTGGATTATGACCGCACGTTTTATTACTTCTTCTACCGATGTCAAGGATTGCCTCCGACACTCAAAACCTGAATATGCCTTTATCGGGCGCTCTAATGTCGGAAAGTCCTCGCTCATCAATGCACTCTGCCATGACCCTAAGTTGGCGAAAACATCCCAAAAACCTGGCAAAACACTGCTCATCAATCAATTCCTTGTGGATGATGATTGGTATCTCGTTGACCTCCCGGGATATGGCTACGCACGGGCAAGCAAAGAGCAACTTGCTAAACTCAAAACAATGATTGAGCGCTATTGCCTTTACCGTGAGCAACTTACATCACTCTTTGTCCTCATCGATGTGCGATTGGAACCGCAAAAAGTGGATATGGACTTTATTTCCTTCCTCGGAGAAAATGGCATCCCCTTTGCACTCGTCTTCACCAAAGCAGACAAACTGGGAACTGGTAGGCTCAAAATGAATGTCAACGACTATAAGCATAAACTCTTGGAACACTGGGAAGAACTACCACCCTGTTTCGTCACATCCGCTGAAACCGGCATGGGCACGGAAGAGGTGCTCAATTATATTAACGAAATCAACAAATCCTTGTAAAAATAGCGTTTTCGACCAAAATTAAATCAAAATGCAATTATTTTTGCAAATGTCCGAAGAATTTTGTACTTTTGCAAACTGAATTTGCAGAATAGTAACGAAAAAGAATGGACTATTAGCGTGAAATTTTGAAAATAACCTTAAATAACAATACATATGAAGAAACTTTACCCTTATTTTCTTTTCGCACTACTATCCCTTGCGGTTGTTCCTGTGCGGGCAATCACGGTAGCTGAAGCGTTGGCGATTGGCCAACAACTGGCTGTCGGTTCCACAACATCGGAAACATATACCATTGAAGGCTACGTCAATGTCATAACCGAGAATGCCTTCAATGAGAGTTATAACAACATGACCTTCTGGATTGCGGATACCAAAGGCGCTAAATCGAGTACGGCGGCAGGTGCCTTACAAGTCTATCGCGGCAGACCCGAGGTCGAACTCCAAAAAGGCGATAAGATTTCCGTTACAGCGAATATTAAACGTTTTAACAGTTCTACGATTGAAACGGATCCCATGAATGCCCCTGTTACCCTATTGGAGAGGGAAGATATAGAGCCCGAACCGGAGCCCGCTATCGTCACGGGCTCGCTTAGAGTCTGCGCACAGAACCTGGAGAATTATTACTACAACTACGGCTATACGACCCGTGCTGATTATAATACCCCCGCCGGTTTTGCTGCTAAAACACGGAAAATCGTCAACGCGATGCTCGACATCGACGCCGATATATATGCGTTCTGCGAGGTGGAGGCGAAACCCATTGTGCTCAAACAATTGGCGGACTCCATGAGCGCCCGTGCCGGAGTACCCGGCTTGTACGCCGCTGCCAAAGATGATTTTATTGACTATACCCTCGGAGATGGCGATGATAATCACATCAAGTCCGGCTTCATTTATCGTACAGACCGAATTGAGACCGTAGGCACCAACCATGCTGCTTCTCCTGGTAGCGGATATTACTCCAAAACCATGCGCTATCAGGTCTTCCGCCAGAAATCGACTGAAGGAAAACTCTTGGTGAACATGAATCACTTTAAAGCATTCGCCGATGGAGCAAGCCAGCGTATTACTAATGCCTCCAATCTGGTGAACGCCATGAATAATGCTACCGGAGACCCTGATTTCTTGCTTCTCGGAGATATGAACTGCGAATATGGCGAGGACCCTATGAATATCCTCCTTAATGCCGGCTATCAGGAACAACTCTTGCGCTTTAACCCTAACGCCTATTCCTATTGCCATAACGGACTCTCGTTGATTGACCATGTCTGGGCGAATGCCTCTATGAGCGCCCAGATTGTTTCCGCATATGTCAAACATATCTGTACCTCTGACTGTACTCCGGGTTTGTATTACGCCGATGTTTATTCCGACCACGACCCATGTGTTGTGGAGATTGAACTGAATGAATCGAAAACCGCTATCGAGGATGTTTATCAGCAGCAATCCGCTGTCTCAAAAATGCTCCTTAACGGACAAATCGTTATCATCATGCCCGACGGAAAAGCATATTCCCTTATGGGACAACCTTTGCAATAAAAAATAATAATTGAACTTAATAAAAATCGAAAATCTAATTACTATTATGGCTAAAGTTTATCAAGCTAATGAAATTAAAAACGTTGCCCTCATGGGTGGCAGCGGTTCGGGCAAAACGACTTTGATGGAGTCGATGCTCTTTGAGTGTGGAGTGATTAAACGTCGTGGCTCAGTGGAAGCACAATCTACTGTTTGTGACTATTTTCCGGTTGAGAAAGAATATGGCTATTCCGTTTTCTCAACGGTTTGCAATGTCGAGTTTGCTGGCAAAAAACTGAATATTATTGACTGCCCGGGTGCCGATGACTTCTGCGGAGGTGTGGTAACTGCCCTGCATGTCGTTGATACAGCGATCATCAACCTCTCTTGCAACGGTGGCGTTGAAGTCGGTACACAGAACGCCTATCGCTATGCCGAGGCAGCTAAAAAACCTGTCATCTTCACCATCAGCAAATGTGACCACGAGAACGCTAACTTCGAACAGGCGTTTGAGCAACTCAAAGAGAATTTCGGCAACAAGGTTGTCCTTGTTCAATACCCTGTTAACCCGGGTGCAGGATTCAATAGCGTTATTGATGTTCTGAAGAATAAAATGCTTGTTTGGAAACCCGAAGGCGGCGCTCCTGAACTGAAGGACGTTCCCGCTTCCGAAGCCGATAAGGTGGAAGAACTCCGCGGAGCACTCTGCGAAATGGCGGCAGAAGCCGACGAGGCACTCATGGAGAAATTCTTCGAAGAAGGCACACTCTCTGAGGAAGAAATGCTCAAGGGCTTGAAGGTTGTCTTTGCCGAAGCTGGTGTGTATCCCGTTCTCTGCGTTTGTGGTGCTAGGGATATGGGCTGCCGTCGCTTGATGGAGTTTGTCGGAGAAATGGCGCCCTCTGTAGCCGATGCCGTTAAACCGCTCTCTAAAGACGGCGCTGAAGTCGCTCCCGATGCTTCTAAACCCGCGTCACTCTTTATCTTCAAAACATCTGTAGAGCCCCATATCGGTGAGGTGAACTACTTCAAGGTGATGCAAGGCACTATCCATACTGCCGACGATATGCAGAACATGGACCGTGGCTCCAAAGAACGTATATCACAGCTCTATAGCGTTTGCGGCTCTATCCGCATACCTGTGGATGAAGTTGCTGCCGGCGATATCGCAGCGACTGTGAAACTCAAAGATACACGCACCGGCAATACATTGAACGCCAAGGATTGCGACTTGACCTATCCCGCTATCGCTTATCCTGAACCGCGTTACCGCCGTGCTATCCGTCCGCAAAACGAAGCCGATGCCGAGAAACTGTCTGCTCTCCTCACCCGTATGCACGAGGAAGATCCTACTTGGCTCATCGAGCAATCCAAAGAACTGCGCCAGACCATCGTTTCCGGTCAAGGTGAGTTCCACCTCCGTACACTCAAATGGAGATTGGAGAATAACGATAAGATGATGGTGGAATTTGATGAACCCAAAATCCCTTATCGCGAAACCATTACCAAAGCCGCCCGTGCTGACTATCGCCATAAGAAACAGTCCGGTGGTTCCGGCCAATTCGGTGAAGTACACCTCATCGTCGAGCCTTATGAGGAAGGCGTGCCCGTGAAGGAAGTATATAAATTCGGTAACCAAGAATACCGTATCTCCGTGAAGGATACCCAGGAAATCCCATTGGAGTGGGGTGGTAAACTCGTTCTTGTCAACTCCATCGTCGGAGGTGCTATTGATGCACGCTTCATCCCCGCTATCTTGAAAGGTTTGATGGACCGTATCGAGCAAGGACCGCTTACCGGCTCATATGCGCGTGACGTGCGTGTCATCATTTATGATGGTAAGATGCACCCCGTTGACAGTAACGAAATATCTTTCCGACTCGCCGGACGTAACGCGTTCGCGGAAGCCTTCCGCAATGCCGCTCCGAAAGTACTTGAGCCTATCTATGAGGTAGAGGTTCTCGTTCCGGGCGAAATGATGGGTGATGTGATGTCGGACATTAACGGTCGTCGTGGTATGGTACTCGGTATGGAAGCCGAGAAAAACTTCCAACGCTTGAAAGCACTCGTGCCGCTGGCGGAAATGTCAAACTATAGTACTTCTTTGAGCTCACTCACCGGTGGACGTGCTACATTCACCATGCACTTCAAGTCCTACGAACTCGTTCCTGCTGATGTTCAGGATAAGCTCGTTAAGGCATACGCTGCACAACAAGCCGAGGAAGAATAATGTATATAGCAATTGCAGGCAATATTGGGGCTGGCAAAACAACGCTGACCAAAATGCTCGCCAAGTATTACGGATGGGAGCCGCGGTTTGAATCCGTGAGCTTCAATCCGTACTTGGAGGACTATTATACGGACATTAAACGCTGGTCATTTTGCCTCGAAACCTACTTCTTGAAAGAACGGTTTAAAGACCTCATGGCTGTCCTGCAATCACAACATACCATTATCCAAGACCGGTCTATCTTCGAGGGAGTCTATGTCTTTGTCCGTAATAACTATGAACGGGGAGACTTGGAGAAACGGGATTTCGATACCTATATGGAACTTTTCGGGCATATGAAACGACTTATGCGTTATCCCGACTTGATGATTTATCTACGCAAGACTGTACCAACGCTCATCGCGCAAATCCAAAAACGAGGACGTGACTATGAACAGGGCATGCAGATTGATTATCTCAGAGACCTCAATGATCGGTACGAAGATTTTATCTACCACCAATACGAAGGACGTGTCCTCATTGTAGATAGTGACGAAATGGATTTTGAGAACCGGCCCGAGGACTTCCGCGCTATCATTAATAAGATAGACGCAGAGCTCTTCGGACTCTTTAGCGAAAATAATTGGAATAATAATTTATAAAACCTCGCGAGAATGCATATTGCTATTGCCGGAAATATTGGCTGCGGTAAGACGACTCTTACCAATATGTTGGCGAAACACTATGGCTGGACTCCCCGTTTCGAGTCCGTGGATTTTAACCCATATCTGGAAGACTTCTACGCGGACATGAGCCGCTGGTCATTTAATCTCCAGATATACTTCCTCAATAAGCGCTTTCAGGATATCATCGATATCTCCAAATCGCAAGAGTGGATTATCCAGGACCGTACAATCTATGAGGACGCCCGTATCTTTGCCCCCAATCTACATGAGCAGGGATATATGTCGGACAGGGATTTTGATAACTACTCTGACCTCTTTGACTTGATGATGAGCCTTGTCAAAATGCCTGACCTCATGATTTATATCCGCTCCTCTATACCCAATCTCGTTGCCCAAATCCAAAAACGCGGCAGGGAATACGAAGCCTCCATGCGTATTGACTACCTTCAGGGACTTAACGACAAGTACGAGAAATGGATCTCAGAGTACAAAGGCAAATTGCTTATTGTACCGGGAGATACTTGTAAGTTCGGCAATAACCCCGAGGACTTTAGATGGATAACGGACCGTATTGATGCAGAGCTATTCGGACTCTTCCCATTTGAAAATACCGATGAAAGGGGCAAAGAAATTATAGAAGCGTAGTGGATAGGTTTAATGGACTTAGTGGCGAAGTATATTGATTACCTCGCCGTCGAGAAGAAATACAGCCCTCGGACGGTAGAGGAGTATGAGAAAGACATTACCTCTTTCGTGACCTTTTTAGGGGGCACGCCGGAGACCTTTGATCCCACTATACCCGATGAAACGGATGTTAAGAATTGGATGCTGGATATGCTGGAAGTGCAGCATCATAAACCCCGCTCCATCAAACGCCGTCTCTCCGCGCTGACGGGTTTCTATCGCTACTTGCTTAAACATCAATTGGTCACTAAAGACATCACCCGTAAGGTTGTATCACCCAAGGCGGATAAGCCGTTGCCCGTTTTCTTCAAACCCGAAGAAATGAAAGCTGCTACCGAATGGGACAACCAAGCCGATGACTACGAGTCGATGCGTAATTGCCTCATCATTGAGCTACTCTACCAAACAGGCATGCGTAGAGCCGAATTGGTGAACTTACCCGACGACTCTGTGGATACGCATGAAGCGCAAATACGAGTCTTCGGTAAACGCAGAAAGGAGCGCATCGTTCCTATCGGAGATAAACTCTGCGCGCAAATCAATGCCTTTCGACCTGTGAGAGACGCTTGGCGGGAAGATCACCCCAATAAGGTCAAAGACCCGACGCGATTCATGGATCTCACAAAAGGCTCATTATATAATATCGTGCGCACGCGTATGGGAGAGGTTTCGACACTGAAGAAACATAGCCCGCACGTATTAAGACATACCTTTGCGACCGCGATGCTCAATAACGGAGCTAATATCCGCGAAATCCAAACGCTCCTTGGACATAGCTCACTCGCGACAACGCAGATTTATGCGCACACGACATTTGAACAAATTCGTGAAACCTATAATGCCGCACATCCACGTGCACAACAAGATAAAAATAATAACAATATAAATCTTTAAATTAACTGCTTATGAAAACCAACATTCAAGCCGTAAACTTCGAGATGGCAGAAAGACTCGAACAGCACATTGCTAAGAAAACCCGTCGTTACGAGAAGTTACTTAATAACCCATCGGCTATTATGGATATCAAAATGACGGTGGTTAAACCTGAGACCAACCTCAATAAACATGCTCAAATCCGTATTACCGGCAATGGACCCGAGATGTTCGCAGAGAAGACATGTGATACCTTCGAGGAGGCTATTGACCTGAGTTTGGAAGCACTTGACCGCCAAATCGAGAAACTCAAAGATAAATAAATTTGACGGGAATTGATTGAAATAAAGCTTGCAATATACAACAAATCAAATAGTTAATAAGGGTATTATATTTGCAACGTTATAGACGGTGCGTGACGGTTGTGTCACGTACCGTCTTTTGTATAAGGAATAAATTAGTGAACTACATAAAACCGATGTGGCGATGGGATATAACAGCCGATTATGCGATGAAAAAACTATTTACCTTCATGTTGCTTGTTTTTGGGGCTCTATCTGTTTGGGCAGATAGTTTTGTTAAGGACAACATCTGCTACATCATAGAGGATGATATACAGGTGACCGCAACGGCGATTGGCACATCTCCGTCCGGCGAAGTGACTATTCCCGAATTTATCACTGATAACGGGACTACCTACATGGTTACTAAAGTGGACTTTTTTGGTGTTACAGACGTAACGCGGCTGAATTTGCCTCGGTCAATTAAAGAAATTGGAGAACAAGCCTTTTATGGCGCAGAAAAGTTGGAGTATATCAACTGGGCGCAGATTACAGCCTTGCAAACAATAGGGGAACGGGCGTTTGTCTATTCCGGACTCAAAGAGGTGACCCTTCCCTTCAATGTGCGCACTGTCGGAGAAAATGCTTTCTCAGGTTGTGAACAATTAACCACACTGACCATTCAGACTATGTATCTGACAGAACTGGCTGACAATGTCTTTGCCAATTGTACCAATTTAAAATCATTGGACCTCTCAACAACGCATATACAAAAAATCGGTAACGGTGCGTTTTACGGTTGCTCGGCTTTAAAAACAGTCAAACTGCCTTTATTGACATTGACGGAGATTGGTGAAACGGCATTTGCCGGTTGCACATCGTTGACACAGTTCACCATTCCGAATACCGTTACCAAGTTGGGAAAACAATTCCTTGCTTGGAATACGAACCTGACAACCATCACAACGCAATCTTATTCGCCCTGCACGGCTACTTCGGACACCTTTGATGGTATTGACAAGAACAAGGTAACCCTTATGGTGCCCGCAGGAGCAGTCGCTCAATACCGCCGTGCCAATGGCTGGAAAGACTTTATCAATATAACCGACGGTGTACAGGCTGTTGAGAATGTATCGGCGGATACACAAGCTCCGGCAAAATATATGATTGATGGAAATATATACATCCGCCATGCCGCTAAAACCTACACCCTCATCGGCGCTGAAGTAAATCGATGAGGCAGCCCTCACTCATACCCCTTTTCCATAACCCCTCTGTCCTCACCATGTATTGGCAGAGCATCCCGTTCACTCGGGCATTTGGTATCCTTGTATCCGAGTGCCCGAGTCTTCTGGTATCTTGGTATCCCGACATCTTGGTATCCCGATAACCCGGTATTCCGGGTCTCCCGGTAACCCGGGAACCTGGTGTCATGGTCACCAAAAAACAAAAAAAACTCAAAAAAATAAAAAAATATTTGCATATGTTATTTTTTTGTTATAACTTTGCAGCGAATTTGAATAATAGTGTAGAATAATGAGCACAATCACCTTGGATTCCGACATGTTGTACAATTTTAACATTGTAGCTTCAGATGAGTCGCTTCGTGAGCGTCTCGCTCGCTATCTGCGTAAGTTGGTGAGGGAGCGTGATAATGACCCGACTTGTATGACTAAAGAGGAGGCTCTTCGTATTCAAGAGGAGGGTATTGCTCAATTTGAAAGAGGGGAGTGCTATGAACAACTTCCCGGTGAATCGTTCTATGATATGTTGAATCGATATAGGGCTGATTATCATGTATAAGATTCAATATACCCGCGAAGCACTGGGGGACTTTGATCGCTTAGAAAAAAGTGAACCGACTGCTTTTAAGAAGGCTCTTACTTTTATTCAAGAATTGGCTGAGCACCCCAAAACGGGAACAGGTCATCCCGAACCGTTGAAAGGTAAGCCCGAAGGGCGTTGGTCAAGACAGATTACTAAGAAACATAGATTGGTATATCAGATACGTGACTTGGAAGTGATTGTGTTGGTGTTGCAAGCTTATGGCCACTATGAAGATAAATAAAATAACCAAATACTAATAGTTTGCCCCGGGTAAGGGGACATCTTAAGAACTAAGTGTAGTTCGCCGGAAGATGTAAAACAACCGGAAGACATATAAAGCGTTTACTAACGCTTGTTGTTCGACATTCTGAAACGTAGGAAATTTCAAAAGCAGCTCGAAAACAGGAATAGTAGATGCCTATGAGTGGATTGAACATTCCATTTATTTGATGAGATACCTATATTTGTAGGTGTGTCGTTGAGTTTGGGATAGTTATATATTCACGGCGTGGGTTTCTATCAATTATTCGGCTGCACGGTAATCCTACGACCTCAGAATGCGGATAACGAGAGAGTTACCTGCGTTTTTTTTGTGTGTCTATATGTCAAAAATTAGTTTAGCAATCCGAGGTTTTAAATGCCAAAGCAAATATTGAAAATGAACAAACCAATTTATTAAAAAGCAAATTAACAAACAACTTAATTAACAACAACTAATTAACAATTATTTACTAACCAATTTAAAAATTTAATTAACAAACGTATGAAAAAGATTTATTCTTTTCTGCTGATAGCAACAGCGTTGCTCTTCAGCACAAACCTATGGGCAGAGACTTATAACATAAGTGCTTCGTCCATTTCGGATCTCATTGCAGGTGACCACCCTGCTTTCAACCACAATGGAAATGGTGACACTTACAATGTGACCTTAAACAATAACATAATTATAGAAAATCAAACCTTGTGGATGGGCAAAAACTCAGCAGATGAAGATGGCACTGCTGACATTATCAATTTAGACCTCAATGGTCATACCCTTACGTTAAAAGGATTTACAGAAACGAAAATAGCGGCTATTAACTTGTATAAAGGCACGTTGAACATCAACGGTAGTGGTACTATCAAAAATGATGACGCAAACGCACAAAAAATAGACCTTATTCGCGTGTATGGTGCGTGGGATGATGTTGCTAATTGGTCAACACTCACCATCGACAAGGATGTAAAAGTCGAGAGTTCTCATTATAATGCTATCACAATTGATTGCCATGCAAAAAAAGAGTTCACCACTACTGATCCTCATACTATAATCAATGGAACTACGTATCGGGCCAATGGTGCTCACTATAGTTTGGGGGATGACTATGGACATGCGTATGGCGTAAACATAACGATTAGTGGTGTTGTTTATGGTTATAAATATGGTATTAAGGTGAATGGTAATGTAGTCGGTACAGGCGAAAATGCTCCTAAGATTCACCTTACCTCTACTTCGGATGTAATAGCATTTGAAGCTTCTACAAGTTCTGTTGCCGTTTATTCTTCCGGTTATGCTTCTTGGAACATTGAAGGTAATGTTGAAGGTGCCAATGGCGTTTATGTTAAATCCGGTAAGGTGGCTATTGACAATGCTACCATTACTTCTAGCTTTCCCGGAACTCCCAACAATATTTATGGTAAATCCTCCGGTGTAAACGTAGGTGGTATGGCTATTTGTATTGAGTCAAATGATTCTTATGTAGGTGGTCAAGAAGTAACTATCAGTGGTGACTCTAAAGTTACTGCCGGAACAAATGGTGCTGCTATCCTTGAGAAGATCGCAACGAATGATGACGAATCTAAGGTTTCTAACATCACCATTAATGGCGGTACTTTTGAAGGTGGTAAAGAAGGTTCAATCATCATTGAAGATGACACCAAAGAAAACACTGTTATCTATGGCGCCAACGTTGCTGTGGCAGAAGGTGGTGACCAAACAGACACCGATATCCAAAACCTTTTGGAGCAACTCAAGCCTGTTGGTACTACTGTTGTTGAGGTTGAAGATGCTCAAGGTCATACAACTTATGTGGTTACTGAGTTTGACGGCCAAGCTCCTACTGCAACTCCTTTCACAATTAGCGCTAACAATGATGAGGACAACCGTGCTGATTTCGACCTTTCCGGTCTTGATTTAAGTCTTGCTAATGACTTCGCTATTGGTGATGTTGAAGGTAATAGCCCTGAAAATATCTATCTTGGTGCTGTTATTCTCAATCACGCTACTGGTATTACTATCAATGTGAACAAGAACTCGACTCTGACAGTTAAGTCACTCGTAATGGGTGTTAATGATGTAATCAATGTAGAACCCGGTGCGAAACTGATTGTTGATGGCGAGCAAGGTATCAATGCTCCCGTAAACGGAAATATTATTGTTAAAGCTAAAGGTGACGAAATGGGTGAGTTCTACTTCAACCCAACTGTTAACTCTAACAAACACCCGAAAGCGACAGTCGAACTGAATGCCAAAGCTTATAATAACGGTTCTACCTATTATTATCAACGTTGTGGTGTACCTGCTTTCGAAGGCATTCATCCGTCTGACATCCAAAAGACTTATGGTGCTTCATATTGGTATTGGAATACAGAAATTAGTGATTGGGTGAACCTCGCTGTTGCTGATTGGAGTACATTCACATTCCAACCGTTCCAAGGTTTCCAAGTCACATCAGCCGCTACAGCCGAATATCAGGAGACATACAAATTCCCTGTTAATCTCTATGGTAATGTTGACGGTGCTATCAAGTATCAAGCAGGTTGGAACTATCTTGCTAATTCCTATACGGGAGGTATGGATGTTGCGGCAATGCTTACGGATATCCTTTCTAAAGATGTTCTTGAAGCAGGTGTATATGCTTATACTCCAAACGCCAATACCAAAGATACTTGGGATTTGATTTCTGCACTTGACATAGCAGATGGCGAAGCTAAACAATCTAAATTGGATCCTATGCAGGCTTTCGTTTGCCGCAATAAGACCGGTGTTGAATATACTGATGCAGTCAACTATGAGAACGTTGTATGGAATCACCGAACCGAAGCAAAGGTTACTATGGCTCCGGCTCGTCGCACTGCTTTAGCTTGGGATAAGGTAAAGGTAGTTGTGACTTCCAATGATTTCTCTCAAGCCGTTACTCTCCGTCAGTCTGCTCAATTCTCTGCTGATTATGATAACGGAGGTGATATCACCGCCCTTGAGAACGGAACATTCAATGTCTATGCAGTGACCGAACTTGGCAATCTTGCTCAAGTCGCAACTGATTATCTAATTGGTCAGACACTGACAATTGACACAAAGAATGCTAAGTCCTTCAAGATGACATTTGAGAACCTCAATGGTGAGACTTTCGCTATCCGCGATAACGTTACGGGTTCTGTAATTGATATGACCGAAGGCGCAGAATACTACTTCACTGCTGACGCTTACAATGGCGAAAATCGTTTTGAAATCGTAGAGGCTCGCAAGATGCCGACCGATGTAGAGACCGTTGAAGCTGCTAAGGCTCAGAAGGG
>OCVV012890817.1_pt1 | contig 68886 bp, 59 predicted proteins | sample 1539721 | NCBI WGS metagenome assembly OCVV01 (sample SAMN02144230, study PRJEB22623) | gut metagenome | biome: sheep rumen | host: Ovis aries | place: New Zealand
AGATGAGAACACAACAAGTGGTGGAGGATCTAGTGGAGGAGGTTCTTCTGAACAACCATCTACAGGTGGAGAATCTGGAAGTGGATCTGGTAGTGAGTCAGGTTCAGGTTCAGGTGAATCTACTGGGGGTACAGCTATCGTTGAAGATGGATGGGCTGACTTTTCTAAAGCAAAGTTTGAAGTAAAGAAGGATGGAACATCTAGTGCTAATTTATATATTACAGGTGTTACTTCTTTACCTGAAAGTGCTAATGACTTCCATCTTTTTATTACAGAAAGTGCTAATAAGCCAACTATCGATGGAAAAAATGTTGATGGTGTAGAGTATACTAAAGGACTATATGTTAATTTTGACAAGAATAACCCTAATACACTTGTTATTCCTAATATGGAAAAATATGTTGAATTAAATAAAGATTATTATTTTTCTATTGTACAAGATAAAGATTTAAAAACTTCTCCATATTATGAATTAAAACTTGTTTCATATGGTACAAAAATGGTAAGACCAGAAGAACCTAAATATACAGACTTTTTCTTTGCAACTTTTACATCATATGATTCAGATCAAATTGTTACTACTTTGACACATGATGAAGGCAACGCAAGAAAAATGCAAGTAAAAATTGGAAAGATTACTGATATTTCTATCCTTAAGAAGATACAAAATAAAGATTCAAATGGTTTTGCTAGCTTATTAAACTATTCAAAGAGTGCTTCTGCTATTTATGATAAAGTATTAAATTGCGATTACGATGGAAAATATGCAGGATACGCTATTGAATATTGTTCTGGAAGTGCCGATAATTATAATTTAGGTCATGAAGTCATTGATCTTAGCAAAGTTGAAGATGGAGCATACTACTATTTATATGTAAAAACTGATGATGAAAATGGCAAATACTATTCATATGAAGGTATTACTTTAGCTCTTGGTAAAGTTCCTAACGGAAAGCAATTCTTACATTATTATGGCAGCGATGATTTTAAATGGGCTGATTGGGGAACAGATGGAAATGGTGTTCTAAATGGAAATCTAACTAAAGATCCAACAACTCCTGATGGTAAATTACCTCAAACAGGTGTTAGCGAAGGAATCTTAGCTATGATTGCAGCAACAGCAATTCTTACAGGAGTATCATTTATAGTTTATTCTAAAAATAAAGATTTAAGATAAATTAAATATTAAAGAATGTCCCAAATAATGGGGCATTCTTTTTTTGTGTGAATAGCTTGTTTCCTTGACTATGATTTTTTGCAATGATAAAATACCTAATGATAAAATGTGATATTTGTCTAATATTGTATTTATTATCATACATAAAAAATTTACGTAAAGATAACACTTAAAAATACGGAGGAAAAGTTTTGAAAAGATTAATAACTAAGTCTATACAAATAACTCTTATAGCTATTTTATTACTTAATGTATTAATGATTCTTTTAAAAATAGATGTTTCTAATGCTGATACAAGTTCTATAACTGTTAAAGGAAAAAACACAGCTGAAACAATTTGGCTTACACTTAGACAAGTTTATGGTTATACAGATATTGCAACAGCAGCTATTATGGGTAATCTTCAATATGAAAGTGGATTAAGGCCTAATAATGCTGAAAACCTTTATGTTGGAAACAATTCATCAGGAACAGAAGATAAAGACATTGCTTATACTAATATGATGAACAATGATAGAGCAGCTTTTTGTGATAAAGATGTAGCATATGATGGCAATACTAATGGTAGCTTATCTATTGGTGGTAAGGCTAGAAATGGCTATGTAGGATATGGTTTAGCTCAATGGACTTGGTGGAGTAGAAAAGCGGTTTTATGGGATTATGCTCATGAAGCAGGAGTTCCTATTGATGATATAGGAATTCAATTAAAGGTTTTAGATTATGAGTTAAATACAGGTTATAAAACATGTAAAGAAGTAATGCAATCTACAAATGATTTAACAGAAGCTACTACCGCATTTTTAAAGCAATATGAAAAGCCTGCAGATCAATCTGATAGTGTAGTAGCTAAAAGAACTGCTGCAGCAACATCTTATTATAATACATATTCTGGTTCTACTTATTCTGACAATTCTGTTCAAATAGAAACTAATTGCAATCAGATGGTAGTAATTAAGAAAGATAATGTTTATTTATATAAAGAACCTAAGACAAGTAGCACAACAGCTGCTACATTACAAAATGGACAAGTTGTTACTAGAATAAATAATTCTGGAAAATATGTATCAGATGGCAAAACTTTTGATGGAATTCTTTTAGCTAATGGAAAGAAAGGTTTTGTTCTTAGAGAAAATCTTAATACTTCTGATTTTAGTAATGTCTATAAGGTAAAAACAAGTTCTGGAAATGGAGTAAATGTTAGAGCATCTAAATCTACTTCATCTACTAGAGTAACTGGAATAGATGAAGGAGGACTTGTAACTGTTCTTGAGAAAGGTACTTCATTAGAGAATGGTTACTATTGGAGCTATGTTACTGCACCAGATGGTATTAAAGGATATGTAGCAAGTAACCTATTAGAAAAATTCTTAAATGATGTAGAAGAACCTGGACCAGATCCTGAACCAGAACCTGAGCCAGAGCCAACTACACCACCAGTAGTTTCTAATGATTCTTTCAAAGTTGATAATACTAATAATCAAATAAAGATGGTACCAAGTGCAGATTATAATACTTTTAAGAGTGTATATAGTGATGTAGTAATCAAAAAAGCAGATGGTACAACTATTACCGAAGGACTAATTGGAACAGGATATAAGATTACAACAGGAGGAAAGACATATACTGCTGTAAAACTTGGAGATCCAACTGGAGATGGCAAAATTAATATTTTAGATAGTTTAAGAATAAGAAAATACATTATTGGAGAAGTTACATTATCTAATGAATTTTTGTCAGCTGCAGACAGTACAGGTGATACTAAGGTTAATATTTTAGATAGTTTAAAAATAAGAAAATATATTATTAATGAAACTATAATAGATTTATAAAACAAAGGAGAAGGTATGATAGATAGAATTAAGAAAAGTGCAATTGTACTAGTATTTATTCAAGTTTTTTTATTAACTTGTTTATCTAATGTTTCAAATGCTGCTGGAGCATCTGTTAAAGCTAGCAAGGGTACAATTACTGTTGGAGAGTCTACAACAATTAGTGCAAGCGTCACTGGAAGTCCTTTGGATTTCTCAGCTAAAGTAACACTCAATGGAAAAACAGTAATTGATTTAAGTAATAGTTCATCTGGAAGTTATACTTTTACACCATCAGCTAAAGGAACTTATACATTTTCTTTAAGCGGTGAAGCAGCAGTAAGTGACACAGAAATACAACCACTAAACGGCTCTTGCACAGTTACTGTTAAAGAAAAAGAAACACCTGTTACTCCGCCACCATCAGATGGAGGATCTGGTTCTGATAATAATGGCAACAATAATAACAATAATAATCAAAATAACAATAACAACAATAATAATAACAACAATCAAAATAATAATGATAATAAACCAAAGAACACTACTAAACCTCAAGAAACTAAAGAAGAGATTAAATCTGATAATTGTTTCTTAAAATCACTTAGTGTTAATCAAGGAAAATTATCACCTGAATTTGATAAAGGTACTAAAGAATATGAAATAGTATTTGATGAAGGATTCGATTTTAGCACTTTAACAAATATTGAAATTAGTGCTAAAGCTGAAGATAGCAAAGCATCTGTTTCTCTTCCTAAAGATACAGCAGTAAGAGATGGAGAAAATACTTATTTAGTTACAGTTTATGCTGAAGATAGTACTTCTATTACATATAAATTAAAATTAAATAAACCAGAGAAATTATTAGATTCTGGACTAAGACTTAAGTCTTTAAGTATAGAACAAATAAATGAACAAGGTGAATCATCTGAATTAAAATTCTCACCAGAATTTAATCCAGATACACAAGAATATAAAGCTGATGTTGAAGAAGATATTAAGAGTCTTAAAGTAAATGCTGAAGCAGAAGAAAAGGTATCTGTAGAAATAAAAGGAGCTGATTCATTACAGCCTGGTAAAAATGATATATATATCTATTTAACAACAGAAGAAAGTGAAGATGTTGTTACTGTATACAAAGTAGTAGTAAACAAAAAAGGAGAAATTGCAAATACTGTTAAAGCTAAAACTCCTATTAATAAAACTATTATACTAATAGTTGCAGGAATTGTTGGAATACTTGCTTTATTACTTTTATCTTTAATAATTGTTAATCGTAAGATTAAAAAAGAAAATGAAGACTTCGATGAAGATGATGAAGAGGAAGAAGATGATGAGGAATCTGATGAAATCGAAGAAGACATTGAAGAAGAAAAAGCTGAAGAATATGTACCAAAAGGATCAATAAAAGAAGAGCCTAAAGAAGTTTCTTCAGAAGAAGTTGAAGAGACTGAAAATGATGAAATTGAAGAAGTAGAAGATGATGAATCATCAGATGAGCCACATGGTAGAAAAAAAGGTGGAAAACGTTTTAAATAAATCAAAAAGGATTTGTTCTAATGAAAAAAGTTTTTAATAAATTATTTATAATTTTTATAATAATGATTATTTCTATTGTTTCTTTTGTAGTACCAGTAATGGCTACAGAAGAAACAGGAAATACACCTGAGGTAGTAGAAAACACAACACCGCCATCTCCACCAGCAGAAAATACTACTCCACCCAAAAATACAACTCCAGAAAAGCCTGCTGAAGAGAATAGTACAAGCAGCAAAAATACAACTAAGGAAAATAAAGTTTCTGAAAATACAACTAAACCTACTAATGTGACTAAGTCTAGTGATTGCTTTTTGAAGAGCTTAAAAGTTGGAGAAGGAACTTTATCACCAGTATTTTCAAAAGATTGTATTAGTTATAAAGTTAAATTTCCTTCAAATTATGATTTTAGTTCACTAAAAGAAATAAAAATTGAAGCACAAGCAAATGATTCAAAAGCTACTGTCACAGGAACAGGAATTAGAAGTGTTAATGGTGAAGGAACAACTAATTTAGCAATTACAGTTAAGGCTGAAAATGGACAAGAAAAGATTTATACCATAACCATTGAAAAGCCTAAAAAATTATCAATATCAGATTTAAAATTAAGCTCATTAAATATTGACAAAAAGAATGCCAATGGAATCTTATCTAGTTTAGAATTCACACCAGCATTTAATGAAAATACAGTAGAGTATACTGCTGATGTTGGAAGCGATATTACTTCAGTTGTTATATATGCTAAAGCTGTAAGTGGAATTGATGTTGAGATTGAAGGTGCATCTGAAGATGGTACTTATGATTTATCAGGTGGTACTAATACTATATATATAACATTAACTTCTGATAAAGATGATACCTTAGTTACCAATTACAAATTAACAATTAATAAACCTGAAACAGCAGAAGATGGTATTACAGAAGGTGAAGCTAAAACAGAGAAAAAAGAGTTTAAAATAATGCCAATAGTTATTGGAATAGTCGCTGTATTAGCATTTGTGTTAATAGTTTTAATGGCTATTAATCATAAACAAAAGAAAGAAAATGGCGACTATGATGATGACGATGAAGATTATGAAGAAGATACGGAAGATGAAAAAGATGTAAAAACAAAAAAGAAAAAAAGCAAAGATAATGGAAAAAGATTTGCTAAATAATTAAATAAAAACTTTTAGGAGGATTGTATTGGACATAGATCAAATTACAAACAAAGAAGAAAAAATGGAACTTGCAAGAATAGTTGCAGATAAAGTTCGAAACGGGCAGACAATAGGATTTGGTTCGGGTACAACCTCCTATTTAGCTGCAATAGAAATTGGAAGAAAAGTAAAAGCTGAAGAATTAAAAATAACCGCTGTTCCAACTTCAAATGAAATCGAGAGTCTTTGTGAAGAACTTGAGATTCCATGCTCTAACTTAATGGAAAGCACAATTGATTGGGGATTTGATGGTGCAGATGAAGTTGATAAAAGAGGAAGATTAATAAAAGGAAAAGGAGCCGCTATGTTTAAAGAGAAATTAAACATAGTTAGTTCGCCAAAAACATATATATTAGTTGACCATACAAAATTTGTAGATAAATTAGGAGAAAAATGCCCAATTCCTATTGAAGTATTCCCAACTGCCATGAATTTCGTTTCATCAAGATTAGAACAAATTGGAGCGATTGATATTGAGTTTAGAGGAATGACTGAAAATGGAAATGCAATTTTAGATACACGCTTTGAAGATATACCAGATGATCTAGAAAGAAGAATTAAAGTAATTCCAGGAGTAATTGAGTCAGGATTATTTGTTGGATATAACACCGAGGTAATAGGGCTTAATTAAAAGATACGGAGGATAATTTGAAGAAAATACTAATAAGTGCATATTCTATGCAAGTTGGTGGAATCGAAACTGCATTAGTCAATTTACTTAAATATTTATCTAAAGATGAAGAAAATGATATAACACTTGTCTTAGAAAAAAATGAGGGAATATTTTTAGATGAGATTCCTGAAGGAATACATATTGAAGAAAACTATCACCCTATAGAAGGTGGAAATACTTTAGTAAGAAAACTAAAGAATTTTCTAAGAAGACAAAAGTTTAAAAAGAAATATAAAAATAAGTTTGATTTTTCAGCATCATTTGCTACATATAGTGGTCCAGGATCTTATATTGCCAGAATTGCTAGTAAGAATTCTGCACTATGGGTTCATTTAAATTATATGGATTTCTTTAGTAATGAAGCTTCAAAATATAAGAAGTTTTTTGGGTCATTACATGCTGAAGAATTCAAAAAATTAGTTTTTGTTTCAAACTATGATAGGCTTGTTTTTAATTCGACAATACCAGATTTAAGTAAAAAAACAATAACATGTAATAACTTAATAGACTATAAAAAAATACTTAAAAATGCAGAAGAAAAGGTAAGAGATTTAAAAGAATCTAGTCTACCTACATTTGTTAATATAGGAAGGCATGATGAAAAGCAAAAGAAACTATCTAGAATAATAGATGCAGCAAAGAAACTATCTAAAGAAGGATATAAATTTAGAGTAATATTTGTTGGAGATGGAGAAGCAAGCGAAAAATATAAAGAGATGTGTCGTGGAATGCAAAACATGATTTTCTTAGGGAGAAAATCTAATCCATATCCATATATGAAAAAAGCAGATTGTTTAGTAATGTCATCTGATTTTGAAGGCTTTCCAGTAGTTTGGGTAGAAGCTAGAATATTAGATAAATTAATTATTACAACAAAAGTGTCTGATTGGAATTCTGCGATAGAAAAAACCTCAGCAGGGATTGTCACTGACATAAGTGAATCTGGAGTTTATGAAGGAATGAAACAATTCTTAGACTCAATTAAAGAAACAGGAACTTGTAAACCTGCAAAATTTGATGCAGAAAAATATAATGAGGAAATAAAAGAGAAACTACAAAAGATTATAAATGGCGAGTAGAAAGGTATATTTTTATGATTAGTTTTATTGTTCCGGCATATAATGCCAAAAAAACAATCAAAAAATGTTTGGAAACATTATTAAATCAAAAAAATACAAAACTTGATTATGAGATCATTGTAGTTGATGATGGATCAACAGATGAAACAGCAGAGATTATAAAAGAAAAATTTTCAAATGCTCTATTAAGTGCGAAGATTAGATTATATTCTAAAGAAAATGGCGGATTATCTAGTGCGAGAAATTATGGAGTTTCTAAAGCAAGTGGAGATTACTATATATTTGTTGATTCAGATGATTTTGTTGAGACAACATTACTTCATGATATTGAGCAATATATAACAAATGGCATAGAACTCATTAAATGGAAAACAAATATAACATACAAAGAGGCTGGAGATTATTTAGATAAAGAACAAGAAATATGTCCAACTTTTGATGTTTGTACTGGAGAAGAAGGCTTTAATAAGCTATTTGGAAAAGCTGATTTAATAGTTCCAGTTTGGGACTATGCAATGAAGAAAAATTTGTTTATAGAATTTCCAATAGGAAGATATCATGAAGATTTTAGTGTTATGCCATTAGTGATTTTTAATGCTAAATCAATGGTATGTATTAATAAATTTGAATATCATTATGTTCAAACAGATAAAAGCATAATGAGAAATAATCCTGAAAGTGAAAAGAAAAAAATAGATGATGTTCTTATTGCTTTTGATGAACTCATTAAGAAAACGGATGAATATTACACTATTACAGAAGAAGTAAAAGCTGATGAGAAAATATCAGATATTATGAATGAAAAATTTGATCAGGATTCAAAAAAACTTGCTCTATGTAAGAAGACAAAAGAGAATGCAAAAATCTTTTATACATATTCTCTATTAGAGCCATATAAAAATATGAGTGGCGATAATAAAGATTATTTCTTAAAAGAAATAAAGAAGAGAAAAGTTGGAAAATATATTAAAGTAAGAGGACCAAAATCTTTAATTAAGAAGATTTTAATTTCAATTAAGTATTAAGTATAATATAAAAAAAATAATGGATTTATTAATTAATATTTTAGTTAGTAATCATTAATAGGAGAGATATAAAGTGGCTAAGCCAAAAGTTTCAATAATTGTTCCAGTATATAATGTTGAAAAATATCTAGAAAAATGTCTAGATTCTCTTGTCATGCAAACTTTAAAAGATATTGAAATTATTATTGTTAATGATGGCTCAACAGATTCTTCTCCTGAAATAATAAAACAATATGAAGAAAAGTATAATAATATAAAATCATATTCAAAAGAGAATGGTGGACTATCAGATGCGAGAAATTATGGCCTAAAATATGTAACAGGAGAATTTGTTGCTTTTTTAGATTCAGATGACTATGTAGATACTACTCTATATGAAAAAATGTATAATAAGGCAATTAAGGAAAAAGCAGATTATGTAGAATGTGATTTTATTTGGGAATATCCAGATGAATCAAGAATTGATACTGGTATTAGATATACAAATAAATTGGAGATGTTTACTTATGCAAGAGTTGTTGCATGGAATAAACTTATAAAATCAGAAATAGTTTTAGAAAATGAAGATTTAAGATTTCCTTATGGTTTAAAATATGAAGATGTTGAATTCTTTTACAAACTAGTTCCAGAGATTTCTAAATTTGCTTTTGTAGAGGAACCTTTAATTCATTATATCCAAAGAGAAGATTCTTTAGTAAAAGTACAAACAGAGAAAACTTTAGATTTAATTACTAGTCTAAATGAAGTATTAGATTATTATAAAGAGAAAGACTATTATGATGAATATAAAGATGTGATTGAATATACTTTTGCTAGACTAACTCTTTGCAGCTCTTTAAAAAGAATGGCAAAGATTGAAAATAATGAGTTAAGAAAAAAATGTATAAAACAAGCTTGGAATAATTTAAATGAAAAGTTTCCTAATTGGAAGAATAATAGGATTATAAAAAACACAAAAGATGATAGATTTAAGAATCATAATAAATACTTAAAAACTGTGAACAATTTCACGATTAAGATTTATGGAAAGTTTTTTAAATATGCAAAACAATAAACGAATTAAAAATAAATTTTATATAGAAAACTTAATTTGTCTATTTATTATATTAAATCCAATTTTAGACATTATTAGTTTTTTAGTAAGAAATAAATTTTATGATAATCCAGGAACAACAAATTCAATTACAGCTCTCTTACGACCAATTATTCCTGTTATATTAAGTATTTTTATATTTATAAAGTCATCAGGAGAACAAAAAAGAAGATTATTACTGTTAGTATTTATATATGTTTTATATGCAGTTGAACATATGTTACTTTGTATGGATAATTTTAGAGAATGGTCATATGGAACTCCAAAACAAGAATTTTCATTTGTATTAAACTATACATTTTTTGTAGTTACACTAATAGTTATAAAAAATATAATTGGTAAAGATTCCAAATTAAAAATAAATAGGCCCAAGACAAATATTACTTATGGAAAAGTTTATAACTCGATAATTATTGCATTAGCAATTTATATAGTTTCGATCTTTATAAGCATTTTTACAAAGACAAGTTCATATACTTATCCAGAAGTAAACATTGGATATAAAGGGTGGATTGAATCAGGAAATTGTTTAAGTATATTCTTAATATTAGCTTTTGGAATACTACTTAGCCAAATAAATATTCCAAAAGACAAAAAAGAAATATTGCCACTAGTAGGATATGTTTTATTAGCTATAGTAACTTCAATCTATATGGTTTTCTTAATGGGAACTAGAGTTGGATTATATGGAACTTTTATAGTTCTAATTGTATGGACTTTATTAAAACTAATAATAGATAAAAAATTTATATTATTTATTAGTGGATTATTAGTAATTATTTTGTTAGGACTAGGTGTGTTTAAATTTGGTTCAGCAACATTAAATAGAAGAACTCAATTAGATCAAGCTAATCAAAACATTATAGAAGCACATGCTGTTGAAATAGATGAACAAGAACCTAAAAAAGAAGAAAAGAAAGAACCCAAAAAAGTTGCTGAAGATAATATAGATATAAAAGAATCAAAAAATGAAGAAGGAAAAAACCATGTAACAAAAGATATTGGGGAAGTACATGAAAAGATACAAAATGGAACTATATCTAATAATTACATGACAATTCCTCAAAAAGAATCAATAGAAAAGCTATATGAAGAAGCTAAACAAAAACAAGTTGATAGCAATGATAATAGATCACAACAATTGATTTATCATGTCAATCTTGTAAAACAAGAAAGAGATATTTATAAAATCTTTTTTGGAAATGGATTTCAAACTCCGCCTGGAGAATTAATATTAGAAAAAGAATTTTTTGCATTATTATTCAATTTTGGAATTTGTGGATTTATTTTATATTTTGGACCAATAATTGCTATTTTATTATGGTCTATCATTAAAGTAATAGTATTTATTATAAAAAATAGAAAAACAAATTTATTTAAAGTAATAAGAAATATTTCTACAAAAACATTTATGCAAATGTTTTTAATGGTTCTTGTAGTTGCATTATCTATTGTGATTGGCTATATTTTATTTAATGTTTCAAATAGCACACTAATTGCTACTATAATTATTTTACTTTATAATAGAATTAAAGAGGAGATATGAAAAAGATATTATTTGGTATAACTGGGTTAACTGTTGGAGGCGCCGAGAGGGTGCTTGTTGATGTTGCCAATCGTTTATGCGATAAATATGACGTTACAATACTTACTATATATGGAAAAGGTTTGCTACAATACCAATTAAACAAAAAAGTTCATGTTATTACTCTATTTAAATATAAATATCAAGACTATAATTTTATTCAACGATTAGGAATAAAATTAAAGTTAATGTTTGCAATCAAACCTCCTAAAGGATATGATACAACAATTGCTTTTTTGGAGGGCCCAATTACTAGACTATTTGCTAAAGCAAAAGATACTAATAAAATAGCATGGGTACATACAGATATTTCACATGCATTTGGCAGAGGTCTAATGTCAAAAATAAAGTTAAGAGTTGATAAAAACAAGTACAAAAAATATAATAAGATTATCTTTGTTTCACAAGAAAATAGAAATGATTTTAACAAAGTATGTGGCAAGTTTAAAAATGAAATGGTAATAAGAAATTATATAGACTATAACCATGTACTGACAGAATCAGATGAAAAGATTAAAATTCCATTTGAAAAAGATGATATTAATTTCTTAACTGTTTGTAGACTAACACATGCAAAAGCGATAGATAGATTTATAAGAGTTCATAGTAGATTAGAAAAAGAAGGATTGCATAGTAAAGTTTATATAGTTGGAGATGGAGACATAAGACTTAATCTTCAAAAACAAATAGATGATTTAGGAGTAACAGATAGCTTTTATCTTCTTGGCGAAAAAAATAATCCTTATCCTTATATTAAAGCTTGTGATTATTTTTGTCTTTTGTCATATTATGAAGGATCAGGTATGGTTTTAGATGAAGCAAAGATTTTAAATAAGCCTTTAATTATTACAGACACAGCTTCAAAAGAAAATGTAGTAAATTATGAATCTTGTGAAATATGTGTTAATACTGAAGATGGAATTTACCAAGTTATGAAAAAAATAATAAAAGATGAACAAAATGGTAAAAAAGCAAAGAAGATTGATAAATTATTTGATAAAAAATATTATGAAGAGATTATTAATAAAATAGAATCTATAATCTAAAGAAGAGAGAATATATGAAAATATCAGTTTTAACCACAACCTATAATAGGTGTGAAGAATTAGAAAAATTATATACAAGTTTAGTAGTAAATACTCAGTCTGGTGTTGATTTCGAGTGGCTTATTATGGATGATGGCTCGACTGATAAAACTAAAGTAACTGTTCAAAACTATATTAAGCAAAACATTTTCCATATTGAATATTATTATCAAAAAAATCAAGGAAAAATGGCTGCTATTAACAACTTAATGGAACATGTTAATGGAGATATATGCTTTACTTGTGATAGTGATGATCAATTGACAGTAAATTGTATGGATATAATAAAGAAAAATGCTAGTAAACTACTAGATGATGAAACCGTATATGCGTTATTGTTTTTGAAAAAAGTGAACAAGAAAAAAATTAGCGGTAATAAATTTCCAGAAAATGATCATAGAAGTGATATGTTTTCTTTATATTTTAGAGAACAAATTACAGGTGAAAAAATATTAGTGTTTAAAACGGCCATAAGAAAAAAATATAAACATGAATTAGAGGCTGATGAAAAGTTTGTTACAGAAGCTAGAATGTATCATAAGATGGATTTGGACAATGATGTTATATGTATTAATCAAGCTATAGAAATAGGTGATTATAAAAATGATGGATATACACAAAATATTAAGAAAACATTTGTTGAATCTCCTATGGGATATTTTATGTATTTCAAAGAAATATTAGACATGGATTTAAAAGATGTTACTTTTGAAAAGAAAAAATATATCTTTAAACAATATATTTTATTCGCAAATCTTGCAGAAAGAGATCATGCAATTTTAATGGTTAATGGTTTAAAAAGAAGATTACTTTTAGCTATTTTATGGATTCCTGGGACAATAAAAACAAGAAAAATGTTTCCTAGGGAAAAAGATGAATAAGAAAAACTATATAGAAAAATAGAATACAATTAATAAATAATTATAAAATTAAAAGAGAAAAAAGGAGAATTTGTATATGAAAAAGTATGGAAAGATAATTGTGTTTTTAGTAGTAGCTATACTAATAATAGTGCTAATAGTAGTTTTAAAGAATAAATCATTAAACAAAGTGGATTTTCAAAATGACTTTGGATCAATAGAGTATTCAAATGATTCACCTTGGGGAGGAGCAACAATAATTAAGTTAAGTTCTAACCATGAATTGGAATATACTCTTGATAATTCATCTGAAGATGTGACAATTAAAACTTTAACAGATACAGAGTATAATGCTTTTATGGAAAAACTAACTAATAGCGGATTTGAGAAGTTACCAGAAAAAATAGGAGTGGAAGGTAATGAAAGTTCTTTAGGCTTCTCTCATCAAACTATTACTATAAATCTTTTAAATGGAAAGAAAATTGAAAGAAGCGGATATGCTATAGAAGAACAAGAGTTTAAAACAGTTGTACAAGCTCTATTAGATTTAACAAAATAATAATAGTAAAGAGATTATACCTTAATGTATAGTCTCTTTTTTTGCCTGAAAGTATTAAAATAAAAAGGTTTTATTATGTCTATAAATCATTGATTTTTTGCCCAGTTTATTATAAAATTATATGGACTATAAATGGCAAAAAGGGGAACTAAATGAAGAAAATTTCAATTATAATTCCTGCATATAATGAGGAAGAATCTTTACCTTTTTTAATTGAAAGACTAAATAAATTAATAGATTCACTTGAAGATAAATATGATTTCGAAATATTATTTGTTAATGATGGGTCTAAAGATAAAACAATAGAACTAATTAAACAATATAGAGAAAAAGATAAAAGGATTTGCTTTGTTGATTTTGCAAGAAACTTTGGTAAAGAGTTGGCAATGAAAGCGGGGATAGATTATTGTACAGGAGATTGTGCAATATTTCTTGATGCCGATTTACAAGATCCACCAGAACTTATTCCTGAACTTATTAAGTATTGGGAAGAAGGATATGATGATGTTTATGCTAGAAGAAAATCTAGAAAAGGTGAAACATTGATGAAGAAGTTTACTTCTAAAATGTATTATAGAGTTCTTCAAGCATTAACGCCAGTTGAAATACAAGTTGATACTGGAGATTTTAGATTATTAGATAGAAGATGTATAAATGTTCTTAAATCTATGAAAGAGGTTCAAAGAAATAGCAAGAGTCTATTTTCATGGATTGGTTATAAGAAAAAAGCAGTGTTCTATGATAGAGATCCTAGAATTGCAGGAAAAACAAAATGGAATTATGCAAAATTATTTAACCTAGCAATAGATGGAATTACATCATTTACCACATCACCTTTAAGAATTAGTGCTTATCTTTCAATTCCAACATTTTTGATGTTAATAGGATATCTAATATATGTAATAGTAAAATGTATTAGAATTCAGGAAGCGGTTCAAGCTTATCAAGCAATAATTCTATTAGTATTATTCTTCTCAGGAGTACAAATATTATTCTTTGGTATTGTCGGAGAGTATTTAGGAAGAATATTTAATGAATCAAAAGCTAGACCATTATATTTAGTAAATGAATATAATGGTGAAAAAGAAACAAATGAGAAATTAATTAATTCATAAACTATTATTATAGGAGGGGCCACTTATGTGGGGAGACATAGCAACATCTTTCTTATTAGCTTTTATTATTAGTTTTGTAGTAACACCATATACTATAAGACTTGCAAAAAAGAAAGGCGCGATTGACTATCCAAACGATAGAAGAGTTAATAAAATGCCAGTTGCAAGACTTGGAGGAATAGCTGTTATTACAGGCTTTATTATATCAGTTATTTACTTAATAGTGTCAATGGTTTTGGAAGGCAAATTTTCTTTAATTGATAGCCAAAAATATGGAATGAAATTATTAGGATTTCTATTAGCTATAATAGAATTATCTGTTGTTTCATATATTGATGACATAAAAGATGTTAAACCAATAATTAAACTTTTAGCGCAAATTGTAGCTGCTGCAATACTATTTGGATTTGGAGTAAGAATAGAAAATGTCGGTGCACATATACTTCATCCAGTTTTAAGTTTTATATTAACAATTGGTTGGATAATTGGAATAACAAATGCAATCAATTTAATTGATGGATTAGATGGGCTTTCTAGCGGAATAACGTTAATATCTAGTTTAGCATTATTGATTATATTTGCTACTAATGATTCATCAACTATTTCAATGATATTAATTACAGCGCTAGCTGGAAGCATTACTGGATTTTTGCCTTTCAATGTTAATCCAGCCAAAACTTTTATTGGTGATGTTGGCTCACAATTTTTAGGATTAAGCTTAGCAACGATATCGATTTTTGGAGTTGCCAAAACAGTAACATTAGTTGTATTACTTGCACCTATATTAGTTTTAGCATTACCTATAATGGATACACTTTGGGCAATAATTAGAAGAACTGCAAAAGGTAAATCATTTAAAGCTATATTCCAAGCAGATAGAGGACACTTACATCATAAATTAGTTGATCAAGGTTTTACACAAAAACAAGCAGTAACAATAATGTATGCTATATCAGCTGCACTTGGTATGTTTGCAATTATATTAATTTATGAAGGTATTATTAAAGCATTTCTTTTCTTAGCATTTGTTACATTAGTATTATTACTTGGACTAAGTGGAATAAGACAATATAAAGAAGATTTAATCAAAGATAATAAAGAACTAGGACTAGTAGATAAAAAAGAAAAGAGTGATGATACTAAGAAAAAAGAGAATATTGATAGTATAGATAGTAAAGAAAACAAAAATAAGAAAAAACAAAACAAAAAAAGTAAATAGAAATGGAGCAATTTATAAGACATGAAGAAAGAAAATGATGATGCAATAATTGTAGATCATGTATATAAAACATTTAATGTATATTTAGATAAAGCAAATTCATTTAAAGAAAAACTACTTTTCTGGAAACGCAATAGAAGAGAAACAAGAGAAGTTTTAAAAGATATTAATTTAAAAATAAAAAAAGGTGAGACAGTTGCGTTAATTGGAATAAATGGTAGTGGAAAGTCAACATTATTAAAATTAATGACTAAAATTATTTATCCTAATAAAGGTAAAATAATTACTAATGGAAAACTAACTTCACTTCTTGAATTAGGAGCAGGATTCCATCCTGACTTTTCTGGAAGAGAAAATATATATTTTAATGCATCTATATTTGGTCTTACTAAAAAAGAAATAGATAAAAGATTAGATGATATCATAGAGTTCTCAGAATTAGGAGATTACATAGATAATCCAGTAAGAACCTATTCATCAGGAATGTATATGAGACTTGCCTTTGCGGTAGCAATTAATGTTGATGCAGATATTCTTTTAGTTGATGAAGTTTTAGCAGTTGGAGACCAACATTTTCAAGATAAATGTATTGCTAAAATGAAAGAATTAAAAAAAGAAGGTAAAACAATAGTATTTGTTACACATTCTATGCACTTAGCTGAAGGATTCTGTGATAGAGGAATCTGGATAGAAAAAGGCAAAGTTAGAATGGATGGTAAGTCTAAAGAAGTAACAAAAAAATATTTAGCTGAAATGGCATAATTTGAGGTGACTATGAGATTTTTTAAAGATTTATATTTATATAGAGAACTATTAAAAACATCTGTAAAAAAAGATATTGGTGGAAAGTATAAGCATTCATTTTTCGGAATACTTTGGTCTTTCATTAATCCACTTTTACAGATTGCAGTTTATGCAATAATTTTTCCACTTATTATTAGAAATAATATTCCTAACTACACAGTATTTATGGTATGTGGTTTAATTCCATGGAATTTCTTTTCTACAACGATAAGTAGATCAACTTGGGTAATTGTAGATAATGGAAATATTGTTAAAAAAGTATATTTCCCAAGAGCAATTTTACCATTTTCTTTAGTTTTAAGTGAAACAATCAACTTTTTAATATCAAGTATTATAATGTTAACATTTACTTTAGCATATGGTATGGGAGTTTCTAAATACATTTTGTTCTATCCAATATTAATAATTGTTCAAGATGTATTGATGATAGGCTTATCATTTATCTTTTCTGCAATCACAGTATATATGAGAGACATTCAACACTTTATTGGTGTTATTCTTCAACTATTAATGTATGCTACACCAGTTGTATATTCTGTTGAAACAATTCCAGAAAATTTTAGATGGATATTAAAATGGAATCCAATGACATATATCATTGAAGGTTATAGAAACATTTTATATAACCAAACTATGCCAAACATGAAAATGATAGGAATTATATTTTTGATTGGTTTAGCTGTTAGCTTTATAGGATATTTCATATTCCAAAAATTACAAAAGAGATTTGCTGAAGAATTATAATTGATGGAGGACTATTGAATGAAAATTTGGATTATTACAGGAGAATTTGCACCAGACTTTGGTGGAGGTATTGGAACATATGTTGAAAATTGCGCAAAAATGTTTCAAAGTCATGGCGATGAAGTTACCGTAGTAGTAAAAAGTTTAAAAAAATCTGTTGTTGAAACAGCAAAAGAAGGATACAGAATAGTTAGATTTAAAATAGATGACCAAGCAGATTATTATAAATACTTAGGTTACGACAATGCTTTAGCATATCAATATTACTTAACAATTATGGATATGATAAAGGAATATGGAAAACCAGATGTAATTGAAACACAAGAATATGATGCATATGGACAATATATAATTCAAAATAAACTAACATTAAAAAATGAACTTCAAGATATTCCAATAGTAGTTCATTTACATACTCCAGCTTTTGAAACCAATAGAATCAATCAATTTCCAATATACAAATTACCAGAATATTGGATAGGTGAAATGGAAAAAGCATGTATTAAGGGTGCAGATGCTTTATTATGTCCTAGTCAATTTTTAGCAGATATCTTACAACCATTAACTGATACAAAAATTAATGTTATTAATTTACCATTTGTTTATGATGAAGCAGACTTAAATGAATACAAGAAAAAAGGACAAGATATAAAGAATGACAAGAAGACTATTATGTACTTTGGTAGATCTGAATATAGAAAGGGTGTTGTACAATTAGTTGAAGCATGTAGCCGTCTATGGGATAAAGGAATTGACTTTAAGTTAAAAATGATAGGCGGGGACACCAGACTTGAAACAAAGAATGAATTTGTTGGAGTTATGCTAAAACAAAAATATCAAAAATATATAGATTCTGGCAATCTAGAAATGATGAATTCTATCCCACATCTTGAACTTATACCACATATACTATCTTCAACTGCAGTAGTAATTCCTTCATTATATGAGAATTTCCCTAATACATGTATTGAATCAATGTTTTTAGGAAAAACTGTATTGGTGTCAAAATCAGGCGGACAAGCAGAGATGGTTGAAGAGTCTGGAAAAAATGGATTCATTTTTGATTGGGAAAAAGATGGCGATTTTGAAGAAAAATTAGAAAAAATATTAGAATTAGATGATAGTGAATTAAATAGAATTGGCGAAAATGCAAGAAAGAGAATTGTAAAACTAACAAATCTTGAAGATAACTACAAAATGAGAAAAGAGTTTTATAATAACGTTATTAAAAATCATAAAAATAAAACTGAGTTTCCTTTCTTATATTCTATGCCAATGAAAAAAATAGAAAAAGATTATAAAGGCAAAAAAGATTTATTATCAGTAGTTATACCTTATTATAATTTAGGAGATACATTACCTGAAACAATTCAAAGCATTAAGGGAACAGAATATGACAATTATGAAATTGTAATAGTTAATGATGGATCAACTGATAAGAATAGTTTAAAAGTTTTAGATAAATTTAGAAAAGATCCTAAAATACGAGTTGTTGATATAAAAAATGGTGGGCTAGCTAATGCAAGAAATGTTGGCGCAAAAGAAGCCAAAGGTGAATATATTGCATTTTTAGATGCAGACGATATGATAGATCCTACATTCTATACAAAAGCTATAAACATTTTAAAACACTATTCTAATGTTTCTTATGTATATAGTTGGGTTAAGTATTTTGAAGGAGATGATGGAGTTTGGCCTACTTTCAACATACAAATACCATATTTATTATGCTCGAATATGCTAGCTGCATTTGTAGTAATTAGAAAAAATGACTTTATGAATTTTGGCTTAAATAGAACAAAAATGATTTATGGAATGGAAGATTACGACTCTTGGATCAGTCTTGCACAAGCAGGAAGAATGGGAGTATCTATTCCAGAAAAATTGAATCTTTATAGAATTAGAAAAGACTCTATGTCTAGAGGCTTTAATGAGAAAAATAGAATTTTCTTATATCAAAGAATGACAGAAGGACATGAGGAAATATACAGTAAGTTTTTCAGAGATGTTTACATGTTACTATTAACAAATGGAGAACCATTCTATTGGTCAGCTCCATGTTTACCAGTACCAACAAGGTCATCAGGAGGAGAAGCTATTACACCTGAAATGATGCATAGATTAAATAATGTAAATAGATTCTTTGATACTGTACCAGGAAAAGCAAGTTTGAAAGTTTACAGAGGAATGAAAAAAGTAAAGAATAAAATATCTAAAAAATAATCTAAAAGGTGGACAATATATATGTCTGATAAAAAGATAAGAATAGCTTTTTCAAGTTTTCCGGATTTTTCTGGCAATAGCAAAGCTCTTTATGAAGCTATTGTAAGAAAGAATATAAAAAAATATGAATTAGTATGGTTAATAAAAGATAAAAAAGTATGTGATATCCTTAATGAAAAAGGAATCAAGTCTTTTTGGGAAAAAGATGAACATTTTTTAGAAGAATATCATAAAGCTAAAATTGTGTTTCTAACACACGATGATTATATTAATGATAAAAAAGATGATCAAATACTAATAAGTCTTTGGCATGGAATTGGCCCAAAAAAGAGTGGTTTTGCTTTACATACTGAAAAAGATGAGACTTTTATTAACAACTTTTCTAAAGCAATAGATTATATGGTTACCCCTAGTGAATTTGACATAGCCATGTTTTCTTATTTATTTACTGTTAGCCCATATGCTTTTTTGCAATATATTCAACCTAGATATGAATATTTGAAGATAAGTGATGGAAAAAAGAACTTACACAAACTATTAAAACTAGACTTAAATAAATATAAAAAAATAATAATGTATTCGCCAACTTTTAGAACAGGATTAAGTCAAATAAATGGTGAACTAAGTAAAGACAACATTATTAATATTAATAAATATAAAGAACAAGATTTACAAAAATATCTAGAAGATAATAATTATTTATTAATAATAAAAATGCATCCTTCAGAAGAAAGCAAAATACAAATACCATCTGAATGCAAAAACATTGTAATGCTGAAAGATAGTGTAATGTTAGATAGTTTTATTACTATTAACGAAGTATTAAATGGAGTTGATTTATTAATTACAGATTATTCTTCTATTTATACAGACTATGTATCTTTATTAAGGCCTATATTATTTTTAGATACTGATATTAATAAATATGAACATGATCGTGGAATTACCTATGATTCTGATTTATGGTTTCCTGGTCCTTCAGTAAATAATTATGAAGACTTTAAAACAGAAATATCAAAGTTATTAGCTGATTCTAATTATTACAAAAAGGAAAGAGAGAATTTTAATAAGCTAATAAATAATAACTTAGAATTAAGCAATGATAAATTTATTGATGAAATATTAATGAATGATAGATTAATTGATAATCCTAAAATTCTTAGTGTCAACAAAAAGAATCAACTTCTAAAAAAAGAAATAAAAGAGTTAAAAAGAGAAAGAGATGAAATAATAGCTCAAAAAAATGCAATTGAGGAAGAAAAAAATCAATATTATAAAGAGCTTGAAGCTATTCATTATTCAAGAAGCTATAAAATGATACAAAAAGTAAAAAAGTTTATTGGGAAGGATAAAAAGAGTAAATGAACGTTGCTATAGTTATTGCCGCAGGGTCTGGAAAAAGAATGGGGCAAGACATACCAAAACAATTTATTAATGTATATGATAAACCTGTTTTAATATATACATTAGAATGCTTTGAAAAACATCCTAGAATAGATGCGATTGAAGTAGTTTGTTTAGCTGGTTGGACAGATGTTTTAAAAGCTTATGCAAAACAATTCAATATAAATAAACTAAAATGGATTACTGAAGGTGGAGAAACTGTTCAAGAATCAATAAGAAATGGAGTATTTAATCTTGAAAAAGAACTAAAAAATGATGATATTGCCATTATACATGATGGAGTTAGACCTCTTATTGATGAAGAAGTTCTTTCTGATGCGATTGTTAAATGTGAACAATATGGTAATGGAGTATCATCAATGCCATATAATGAACAAATCTTTGTTAAAGAAGATGACATATCAACTTCTGAATATATTCCAAGAGAAACATTAATGAGAGTTGTGACTCCTCAAGCATATAAATTTGGAAAGCTTAATGCAGCATATAAAAAAGCTTTTAAAGAAAACATAGGAATAGCTGGTTCATCATATACTAATACTATGATGGTTGAGCTTGGAGAAAAATTATATTTTTCTGCAGGGTCAGATAGAAATATTAAATTAACTAATAAAGATAATTTGGAAATGTTTAAAGCTTATTTAAATATGAGCAAAGATACATGGTTAAAATAAATTTGGAGAAATAATGATTAATAATTATAATTTATATAATGAAGATATTTCTAAAGCAATTAGTTTTAATGACATGGGATTGCTAAAAAATAAATCTATTATGATTACTGGAGCAAATGGATTAATTGGTTCTGCTATAATAGATATTCTAAATTATTTAAATGAAAATCAGAATTTTAATATAAAAATATATGCTTTGGTTAGAAATAAATTGCTTGAACGCTTATCAAAATTTAAAAATATAGTTGAAATAAGGCAAGATGTAACTCAAGAAATCAATTGTGATGAAAAAATTGATTTCGTCATACATGCCGCTAGTAATTCTGATCCAAAGTTATATAGCAGCGATCCTGTAGGAACAATGCTTTCCAATATTTTAGGAATAAAAAATGTTCTTGACTATGCAATAAAGAATGTTAAAGAAAGAGTATTATACATATCTACAGATGAAGTGTATGGAAAACTAGACACAGGACATGATAGGCATTTTGAAGAAGATACAGGAAAACATGATTCTCATAATATACGTTCTGGATACCCTTTAAGCAAACTTGCTTCAGAGTGTCTATTAGAAAGTTATATTAGTCAATATGGAATAGAGGGAATAATTGTTAGACCTTGTCACATATATGGACCAACACAAACAGAAAAAGATAGTAGAGCATCTTCTGCTTTTTTGAGAAATGGAGTTAATGGTCAAAATATTATCATGAAAAGTTCTGGCTCTCAAGTAAGGTCATATACTTATGTAATTGATGCAGCAACAGGAATTCTTGTAGCGCTAATAAAAGGAGCTAATGGGGAAATATATAATGTTGCTAACAATGACTCAATTATTTCTATAAAGGGTTTTGCAGATTTAGTAGCTCAAAACTCAAATACAAATGTAATACTTGAGATGGCAAGTAATGAAGAGAAAAAAAGTTTCAATAATGATGAAAAGCAAATAACTGATGGAACAAAGCTTGAAAGTATCGGTTGGAAACCAGTTTTTTCTATAGAACAAGGAATAAAGAAATCAATAGAAATTATGAAATAAAAATATTTTGAAAACAAGAGGTAAATATTGAGCGATATTTTTAATCCGAATATTTCAAATATTCAAGAAGAAAAACAAGAAAATGTTCTTCGACCTAAAACTTTAGATGAATATATTGGTCAATCTAAAGTAAAAAAGAAGATGAAAGTTTATATTGAGGCTGCCAAAAAAAGAGGGGAGCCTCTTGATCATGTTTTACTATATGGACCTCCTGGTCTTGGAAAAACTACTTTAGCCAATATAATTTCAAATGAGATGAAATCAAATCTTAAAATTACATCAGGACCTGCAATTGATAAACCAGGAGACTTGGCAGCTATATTAACCAAGCTTCAAGCAGGAGATGTTTTATTTATAGATGAGATTCATAGATTAAATAAAAATATAGAAGAAATATTATATCCAGCATTAGAAGATTTTACTTTAGATATAGTTATTGGACAAGGCCCTACTGGAAAATCCATTAGAATTAATTTACCTAAATTTACATTAATTGGAGCAACTACAAGAGCAGGATCGCTTACTACACCACTTCGAGATAGATTTGGAATAGTTGAAAGATTAGAATTATATGATGAAAAAGATTTGGCAACTATAGTTAAAAGATCTGCAAAAATATTAAATATAGATATTGATGAAAAGGCAGCAAATGAAATAGCTAAGAGATCACGTGGAACTCCTAGAATTGCTAATAGACTTCTAAAGAGAGTAAGTGATTATGCTTTAGTTTTAGGAGATGGAAATATAAATTTAGAAATAACAAGAACGGCGTTAGATAATCTAGATATAGATGAAATAGGATTAAATGCAACAGATAGACGATTACTTGATGCATTAATTGTTCAATATAGAGGAAGACCAGTGGGAATTGAAACATTAGCAACTACTTTGGGAGAAGAAACTTCAACTATAGAAGATGTATATGAACCATATTTGATTCAAATTGGATTTATTTCTAGAACGCCTAGAGGAAGAGTTGCTATGCCTGCAGCATATGAACACTTAGGCATTTCAATTGCAACTGATGAAAGTATATCAGGTCAACTTAAGTTTTAATGATTAACAAAGGAGAAACTATGGATACATTAAAAACAATTCTAAAATATGTAGTATCATTTATAGTTTTATTAATTATATTTTTTGGAAGTTTAACTATTACATCTTTAATTCCTTCAAGTAATTTAAAAAATAATGTAATAAAGACTTCTGAAATTTATAAAGAAGAAGGAGAAAAGAAGATTGCAAAAGTATTCGGAAAAGAAGAAACTATTTTTATCTTTACGGATGCTTTAATGGTTAATACAGCTTATTCAATTGATAGTGAGCATCCTATTGAATCATTTGTTCTAGCTAGAAAAAATTATATTCCCGGACAAACTCAAGTAGTTCATGAGGACTCTCAATATAATTTAGGAGCTTCTAAAAATTATAAAGATGCAAATGAGAATGTTTTTCAAGCAGCTGAATTATATGGATTAATGCATGGAGAGGATATTGTTGATTCATATGAATATGCAAGATATTGGCATGGCTACTTAGTTTTCTTAAGGCCACTACTTGCTATCATGTCTATACAAGGAATAAGAGCATTAAACTTTATAATCATTTGTGCATGTATAGTAGCACTATTTTTCTTAATAAGAAAAAAATGTGGTTTTCGTGCAGCAGTTTTATTCTTACTACCGTTAGTAATGATTGATATTTTTGTTTTAAGCTTAGGACTAAGCGATGTTTATGATATGATTATTGCTATGGTTGCAAGTATTGTATTGCTTGAACTAATAGACGTTAGAGAAGATGCTGGGGTAATGTTTTTCATATTTGGATGTTTAACATCGTTTATCGATTTGTTTACAATTCCACTAGTAACTTTGTGTTTACCTCTTACTGTGTTCTTCTTAGTTAAACATAGAAAATTTGGTATATATGAAGAAAAAGATTTAAAACAAAAATTTATTAGTGAATTTGGATCTTTTGTAGTACTATGCTATAGTTGGGCTCTAGGATACATTTTAACCTGGGCTGCAAAATGGTTTATTACAGAAGCACTATTTGATAAAAACATCATTTCTTCGGCATTAGAGCAAGTTAAATATAGATCAGTAAGTGAAAAAATAACCTATGGATTAGTTCTTTCAAGAAACTTTAAGTTTTTAGGAATTGGCCCTATAATATTATTGATTATAACAATTGCAGCAGATATAGGGATATCTTTCTATAAGAAAAAAGACAAAAAAGTGTTAATGGAAGAAATAAAAAAGAATATGAAAGAAAGACTAATAAATATTATTCCATTTGCTTTAATAAGTATAATTCCATTTGTTTGGTTGTTTGTAGTAAAACAACATTCTGCAATTCATGCGTTTTTTGTAAATAGAATTTTAGTAATATTCTTATTAGGAATACTAATGATTGTATATGAATTATTTTCAATTAAGCCAACTGCTGAGAAAGGAAAGATGGATTAATGGATGAAAGTGAAAATAGAAAAGGAAAAATAGTACTAAATGTAGTTATTTTTGTTTTTCTGATCTTAATTAATTTAATAGTCATTATGTCTAAAAATGTTAGCAACCTTGATGAGATATGGAACTATAATATGGCAAATCAAATAGCTAGAGGACTTATTCCTTATAAAGATATATCAATGGTTATGACACCTTTTTCTCAATTCTTAATTGCACCTATATTACTTATTTTTAATAGTGTATTTACGTTTAGAATTGCAGGAACAATTTTGGCTACATTAATTTCATTCATCGCATATGACATTATAAAAAAGATAACACAAAACCGTATGATTGCATTCATATTTGTGCTAATAGGCGAGTTTTTATTATACAACTTATTTACTTATGACTATAATTTTTTATGTCTTTTATTAGGAGAAATTGCTTTAGATTTAGAAGTAACTAAATACTTAAAGAGAAGACAAAACTTTGAAGATATGATTAATTATGGTTCAATATATCGAAAAGCAGAAAAGAAAACATTTTCAGAAAGACATCAATATATAAATTATGATATAGCAATAGGACTAATTAGTGGTCTTGCTATTTGTACAAAACAAACTGTTGGCTTTTTCATGGCATTAGTAGTTTTATTGACTGCTATATTAGAAAGAAAGTTTGTTGCAGTTTCTAAAAACAAGAAAAAATCAAAAGATCAAAATGAAAAAGTAGAAGAAACAGAACTAAATAAATCAGAAGATGAGTTATATATAAATACTAGTGAAAATAAGGATTTTAAAAGAAAGAAAATTAATTCAATTATTGCAAGAGTAATTAGTATTGCAGTTCCTTGTGTATTATTACTTATTTATTTGATTATCACACATAGTATAAAAGATTTTATTAGTTATACAATATTAGGAATAAAAGAATTTACTAATACTGTTTCATATTGGCATCTAATAGAAGAAGGAGGAAGTCCATTACTTTCTATTTTAGCTGTAGTACTTCCAGCTTATTTATTCTTTGCAATTGTATTTTTAATAGTTGGAGACAAAGATAGAACTATAAATAATGTTTTAAAAATTTTAGTTTTATATTCACTTCCATTATTAATACTTATTTATCCAATAGCTGACAAAATGCATTTCTTGTTAGGAATCTATATTTTAATGATAAGTATTCCATTTTCTATTAAGTTCTCTGCAAGAGATATGTTTAGTAAAATGAATGGGAATGTAAAAGAAACAATTAATAGTACAGCAGCAATTATTCTATTTTTAGTGTTTATTGTTCTTCTTGGAAAAAATGTGGGAGAAAGTGCTAGTATTTTAATCTCACATAGAGAAAGAGTATGTAATTGCAAAATTAATCATTTACAATACTTATATATAGAAGATTACTTAAAAGATAGAATTGAAGATACAAATAAAAAAGTTGAAGAATTAAAGAGTACTGGTGCAGAAGTTTATATATTAGATAGCGAAGCGGCTATATATAATATAATTAAAGATGAGTACTATAAAGATTATGATATGTTTAACAGAGGAAACTTTGGTGAAAATGGCGAAGAGAGAATAATGAATAATATAAAAAATAGCCATAATACATATTATTTAGTAAGAAATCCAGAGATCGGACTTAATTGGCAAACTCCTAAATCTATAGTTGAAGAGATAAGAACATATCAACTAAAAGGTAGAGTTGGCTTGTTTGACATTTATTATAAAGAATAAAGGAAAAATTATGCTACAAATTACAAACATAAGCAAACAATACACAACAGGTGGTTTTACACAAAAAGCACTTGATGATGTTTCATTAAATTTAAGAAACCATGAATTTGTTGCTATACTTGGACCTTCAGGTTCAGGAAAAACAACTTTCTTGAACATAGTAGGAGGACTTGATCGCTACGATTCAGGAGACCTTATTATTAATGGAGTCTCAACCAAAAAATATAAAGATAGAGATTGGGATGCATATCGTAACCATAGTATTGGTTTTGTTTTTCAAAGTTATAATTTAATACCACATCAAACTATTTTAGCCAATGTTGAATTAGCTTTAACAATTGGTGGTATCTCAAAAAAACAAAGAAAAAAGAGAGCTATTGCAGCTTTAGAGGATGTTGGATTAAAAGAACAAATTCACAAGAAACCAAACCAGCTATCTGGTGGACAAATGCAAAGAGTTGCTATTGCAAGAGCTTTAGTAAATAATCCTGATATAGTTTTAGCAGATGAGCCAACAGGAGCGTTAGATTCTGAAACAAGTATACAAGTAATGGATATTCTAAAAAAGATATCTAAAAAATGCTTGGTTGTAATGGTTACCCACAATCCAGAGCTTGCTGATGAATATGCAACAAGAATAGTAAATATTAAAGATGGAAAAATAATAAAAGATAGTAATCCATATGAGATTAAACCAAAAGAAAAACCAAAGCATAAAAAACTTGGTAAAGCCTCAATGGGATTTCCAACTGCTTTAGGACTAAGCTTTAATAATTTAAAAACAAAATTAGCAAGAACACTTTTAGTTGCCTTAGCAGGATCTATAGGAATTATAGGAATAGCATTAATATTATCCCTTTCAAATGGAGTAAATAAATATATTCATGAAACAGAACAAGATACTTTGGCAGGTTACCCTTTAGAAATAACTGAAAGCAGCTTTTCTCTAGGAACTATTTCATCAACCATGGCTTCTGAAGCTATGAATAGTACATCTAAAGGTGATGTTAGAGAAGTAAAAATGATAGAAGATATGGTTTCTATTATTGATACAAATGATTTAGCATCTTTAAAAGAATATCTAGAAAGTGGAAAAACAAACATATATGATTATTCTACATCTATAGAATATAGATATAATATTGAGCCACAAATATATTTAAATGATAAAGGAAATTATAGATTAGTAAATCCAAATGAATCATTTAATTCAATGGGATTTTCATCTAATAGTTTTATGTTTTCAACATCTGCTTCATCTTTAAATGTGTTTTATAAATTACCTGATAATAAAGAGCTATATGAAAATGAGTATGAATTAAAATATGGACATTGGCCAACTAAATCAACTGAGTGCGTTTTAGTTACAACTTCAACTGGTAGTGTTTCTGATTTTCTAATTTATACAATGGGATTAAGAGATTATAAACAATTAGATGAAATGATAAAGAATTTATCTGAAGGAAAAAATAGTACAGTTAGTACTGATACTACAGAATGGAAATATGATGATTTTGTTGGTGTAAAATTTAAAGTATTAAATGGATACAAAAAATATACTTATGATTCAAATCAAGGTATTTACATTGATAGAAGTGAAGATAAAGAATATATTAATAGAGTAGCTGCAGAGGGAAAAGATTTAGAAATAGTAGGTGTAGTATCTTTAAAAGATGATGCAGAATTATCTATGCTAAGCATGGGTATTTATTATGATAAATCGTTAATTGATGAATTGAGAGCTGAAGCAAAGAATAGTGAAATAGCAAAAGCTCAACTTGCAACTCCAAAAGTAAATGTTTTAACTGGAAAACCATTTGGAGAAGAAAATGATAATAAAGGTTCTAATTTCAGTAATTTATTTACAGTTGATAGTAATGCTTTATCTAATGCTTTTAAGATTGATCCATCAAAAATGACAATTGATACATCATCACTTCAAAATGTTGGTGATTTAACTAATTATTTGAATGATTTTGGTGACATGGATGTTGATATGAATGAACTTGCTAAAGCTATTGCTAAAGCATCTTCAGAATTATCTGAAGGATTTATGAAATACTCAAGTAAAGATGCATCAACTGATTATAGTAAGCTTTCAGATTCAATGACTCAATATTTACAATCTGATGAGGCCAAAGAAATTATTTCTGAAGAATTAACAAAGTTAATATCAGAAAATGGATCTAGTACAATAAATGCTGAAACAATACAAGCCATGACTCGCGAAATAATGACTGGATATGTAGAGTTTTGCCAAAGCAAAGGCTATACAGATGTTGAAAACATAAATGGGCATCTAGAAGAGTATTTATCTAGTGATTTTGCTAAAAATATTATTGATAAAGAAACAAAGAAATTATTGCAAAGTGTTATAGATAATATGGATATTACAACAGAACAAGTTACTAGACTTGCAAAAAAGATTGCTGAAAACTATGATTCATATGCAAAAGAACATGGTATGCCAGAACTTACAAAGATGGCAGCATCTTTTGAAGAGTATTTAGGAACTGATGAAGCTAAAAAAATAATTGAAGATAATTTGAAATCTGTTGTTGATGTTAATGAATTAATAGGAGGACTTACAGGAGTAGTAGGAAAATATATTGCTCAAAACATGACAAAGGTAATGTATAATACTATGGCTAGTCTTCCAAATGCAATAAAGATTGATGCTGAAAGTTTTGCTAGAGCATTTAAAATTAATATGTCAGAAGATGAGATAGAGTCAATGATGGCTGCTATGATGTCTTCAACATCTAGTTCATTGAAAAATAATTTAAGAAACTTTGGATATGCTGAAGATGAACAATTAAGTAGTATTGTTATTTATCCAAAAGATTTTGAAGCTAAAGCATCTATTACAGATATTTTAGATGACTATAATGATAAAATGAAAAAAGCAGGCGAAGAAGATAAAGTTATTTCTTATACAGATATAGTTGGAATAATGATGAAATCTGTTACTAGAATAGTAAATGCCATAAGTTATGTTTTAATTGCATTTACTGCTATATCGTTAATAGTATCATCTATTATGATAAGTGTTATAACTTATATTAGTGTTTTAGAGAGACGTAAAGAAATAGGAATACTTAGAGCTTTAGGCGCTTCTAAACACAATATTACTCAAGTGTTTAATAGTGAAACACTTATTACTGGTTTTATAGCTGGACTTCTTGGAGTAGAAGTTAGTAGACTTATAATGCTTCCAGCCAACTTAATTATTCATTCAATAACAGGAATATCTAATTTAAGTGCTTATCTATCTTTATCATCAGGTATTATCTTAATTGCTTTAAGTGTAGTAATTACTTTGATTGCAGGCCTTATACCATCACATAGTGCTGCAAAACAAGATCCAGTAATTGCACTAAGAACTGAATAAGAGGAAATAATGAAATTATTAATGCATACTTGCTGTGCACCTTGTAGTGTGTACTGCATAGATACTTTAAGAAAAGAGGGAATAGAGCCAACTTTGTTTTGGTATAATCCTAATATACATCCTTATTCTGAATATGTAGCTAGACGCGATTGTCTAAAAGCATATTCAGAAAAGGTTAATGTTAAAGCCATATTTATTGATGAATATGGCTTTGATGCGTTTTGTAAAAATACAATAAATAATATATCGAGTAGATGTGTAAATTATTGTTACCCATTAAGACTTGAAGCAACTTTTAAATATGCTAAAGAAAATGGATATGATACTGTTACAACAACTCTTTTATATAGCATTTATCAAAATCATGAATTTATAAAAAAGGAATGTGAAAGACTAAGTGAAAAATATGGAATAGATTTTTTATATCGTGATTTTAGAGTAGGATATTATGTTGGTCATCAAAAAGCATATGAAGAAGGGTTATATCTTCAAAAGTATTGTGGATGTATTTTTAGTGAAGAAGATGCACTTTTAAAACATGAAAATAATAAACCTAAAATATCAAGTGATTATAAATTCTTGCCTGTTGAAAAAAGTATAGTAATAAAGAAAAATAGAGAAAATCCCGAACAATATATTAAGCTTTTACTAGAAGCAGATCCAAGTGAAAGACTTGTAAGAGACTACTTAAAAGAAGGAGAATTATTTACCCTTTATTATAAAAATGATTTAGCATGTATAGCTGTAGTTATAAAACTAGATGAAGAAATAGTTGAATTAAAGAATCTAGTAACTGTTGAAAAATACAGAGGCCAAGGATTAGCTAAAAAAATGATTAAGTATCTATTTGATAACTATAAGACAGCATATAAAAAAATGATAGTTGGAACATCAGAAAATAATATTCCATTCTATGTAAAACAGGGCTTTGATAAATATGAAAAAACAATAAAAAACTTTTTCATAGATAATTATGAAGAAGAAATATGGGATGAAAACTTGCAATGTATAGATATGTACTATTATTCTAAAGATTTTAATTAGTATAATTAATTATAAAAAATTGAACATACAACTGAAAAAAGGAAACTAAAATGCAAGAAGAGAATTGTGATGAAATAAAAAATAGTAGGATAGTTTTTATAGATATCGCTAAGGGAATATCAATACTATTAATGATTATAGGCCATGTGATAGGAAATGGAATAAGAAGAAGTACTATTTTTTCTTTTCATATGCCTTTATATATAATCACGAGTGGTTTTTTTTTATAAAGAAAAATCATTTAAGGAAGAAATTAAGAATTTATCAATTAATTATTTGCTTCCTACAACTTTAGTATTATTAATTTGTTTTTTTATAAATCATAGAGGAAATCCAGAGTTTATTGAAACTTGTAAAGAAGCTTTTAAAGTTGTTACTGTGTGTTGGTCACACAAATCTCGAATAGACTATAGTTTTAGCTCTACAGGAGTACTTTGGTTTATTTATCTTTTGATAGGTGTAAAATTTCTTTTTATTTTAAACAAAAAAGTGGCAAAAGATAATGATTTACTTTTAGGTATAATTGTTTTATTTGAAACATATGTAGGATATTTATTGGGAAAAAATGGATATTGGCTACCATGGAGCTTAGATTTAACATTTTCAAGCATACTTTTTTATTATGTTGGCTATCTATTCAATAAATATAAGATTTTGGATAAAATATCTAAAAATCATATAATTCTTATTATTGTATTAATAATATGGATATTGGGAATTAATTATAATTGGATTGAACTTGCTGTTAGAAAATATCAAAATGGACTATGGAGCTATATAACAGCGATTGCAGGGACCATAATAATATTTAAATTATCTATGATAATTGAAAAAAGATTTCCATCTGTAACAAGTATTTTATCATGGTGTGGAAGAAATTCTTTATACATTCTTTTTGGACATCATATTGAAAGTAGTTTAATTAAATATAATATGATAATAAAAAATAAAATTTTATTTAATATAGCTTTAAGTCCTTGGAAATGTTTTAACTCAGTGCTATTTGGCGCTTTAATATTAGGCTTTATAAAGTTAATGAATTTATTTTTTAGCAAAATTAAAACAACAAAGAAGAAGGAAAAAGAAAAGGTTTAATTATAATAATAGTAAAAATTATAATATATAAACAAAGAGTTTTATTCTAAAGATTTAAGAAAGTAGGAAAAAATATGTCAATATTGTCAACAATAGCATTTTTAACACTAGTGCCAATAATAATGGTTACCTCAAAAAGGCTACATGCTAATCTTGGTGAAAAAAGTCAAGGAGAGGGAATTTTAAGAATTATAGTTTGCGCTAATACTTTGTTAGTTTGTGTACTTCCTGATTTCGTATATGAGGAAAAAAGTGTTTTATTATTAGGAATAATACTATACGGATTAATTAATTTAGCAATGTTAATATTTGGCGCTAAAATGCCAGATAAAATGAGAGTATTAGAAATAGTAGTTGTTATCTATTTTGTTTTAATGCTTTTTATTCCTTTTTATTCATTGGATGATTATTCATATGCAGATAGCACTACATTTTTTGGATATAGCTATTCTACTAAGTACTATAATTGTTACCATATAAAATTATTTGAAACTGATTTAGAATTAGGACCAACATTTGATTTATAAGGAGTTTTTCTATGAAAAAACTAAATATAATAGTAGTATTTAATAAAAAAATGGATAGAGTTCTATTTTGCATTAGAGCTAAAGAACCTTATAAAGGACTTTATAATTTTGTTGGAGGTAAAGTTGAAGAGGGAGAAGAAAATGATGATGCAGCATATAGAGAACTTTTTGAAGAAACAGGTATTTCCCATGATGATATAGAACTTGATCATTTTATGGACTTAAATTATTTTAAATATGAAAACAATTTACAAGTTTATTATGGAATTTTAAAACATAAAGTAGATTTAGTTGAAGAAAAAAACAAATTAGAATGGTTGGATATAGATGATAATCTACTAGACAATTCTAAATTTGCTGGAAATTATAATATTCCTCATATAATTAGACAAATTAAGGTTTATTTACAAAACGATTATTAGAATATAAAACTATATAAAAATGATAATAAAAATATAAAAAATAAAAAAATAAAAAAATAAAAAAATAAAAAAATAAAAAATAAAAATAAAACATAAAACAGAGGTCCGAATTAATGGAAGAAATAAATAGATTTAGTGGAGTAACTTTTAATAATGAACAAATAGAAAGAAATAAAAAAGTAATTAAAGTTAGTATTGTAGGAATTATAGCAAATGTTTTTCTTGCTATATTTAAAGCTGTTATCGGACTTATGACAGGCTCTATTGCAATAGTTTTAGATGCAGTAAACAATACTTCAGATGTTGCTTCAAGTGTTATTACAATTGTTGGTACTAAACTTGCCAATAAAGCACCAGATAAGAAGCATCCATTTGGACATGGAAGAATAGAATATTTAACAGCTATGATAATTGCTGTTATTATAATGTATGCAGGTATTTCAGCATTAATAGAATCTGTTAAAAAGATAATAAATCCAACTACACCTGAATATAACACAATTTCTCTAGTAATAATTGTTATCGCAATTATTGTAAAGATTGTTCTAGGAAAATTTGTTACAAAAAAGGGAAAAGAATTAAACTCTTCATCTTTAGAAAATTCAGGGCATGATGCTCTTTTTGATTCAATAATTTCAACATCTACATTAATTGCTGCAATTATTTTTATAGTAACTAGCTTTTCTCTTGAAGCTTATTTGGGAATTATCATTTCATTATTTATAGTAAGATCTGGTATTGAAATGTTAAGAGAAGCAATCTCATCTTTACTTGGAGAAAGAGTGGATGTTGAACTTGTAAAAGATATTACTAAAATAATTTTGAGTTTTGATGAGGTAAAAGGGGCTTATGATTTAATTATTAATAATTATGGACCTAATACATTTACAGCATCAGTTCATATAGAGGTAGATGAAAACTTAACAGCTAAAGAGTTAGATGAATTAATAAGAAAGATTTCTGATAAAGTATATGCAGAAAAAAATGTATTAATTACAGCAGTAGGAATTTATGCAATTAAATATGATAAAAAGACTATTGAAATGAGAAAAGAAATAAAAAGTGTTCTTAATAAATATGAAGGTATATTACAATTTCATGCTTTCTATGTGGATGAAGAAACAAAAACTATTAGATTTGATGTAGTATTAGACTTTGATGTTAAGAACAGAAATGAATTGTTAGAAAATCTTTATAAAGAATTATCTAACAAATATAAAGGTTATAATTTGGCAATTGTTCCTGATGTAGACTTTAGTGTATCAAATTAGTATTAAAGCAAATAATTATAAAAAGTCATTAAATAATCGATAATTATAAAGAGTATTATATAGATAATAATAAAAATAAAAATAAAAATATAGATATAGATATAGATATAGATATAGAATAAAAAAACAAAGCCATTCATTTTAGAATGGCTTTTAGTTTATAATTCAGGACCATCATCTTTATCTGGTACACTTGCCGTTGTTATGGCTTGATTTTCTACTTCTGTTGCAGCAGGAACATATGATACTTTTTCAGACTCCTTATCTTTATTCTTTTGATCTTCTTTATATTCAAAATCAAAAGTAGGTAGAGGATTAAACCAATGTTTTTCTACTATTACTTTAGTATTTGATACTTGGTTTGCAATATCATTATTTCCCATAATCATATCAATTGTTGAGGATATATTTGATTGATTATTAGATTTGTCATCTATTCTATCTCTTTGGGAATCAATGTAGCTATTTACATCAAAGAAATTATCTATTGCTTCATCAAATCCATTGTCTTTGAAATACTCATGTCCTGTATATACATTCCCTTTAAGAATTAATCCTGAACCATCATATTCGGTCTCTGAAAGACACTTAGTATTAACATCGGCTAGATAGAAATTTACATCTCCAGGATCAGGAAGTAATATTAGTCTTGAATCTTTATCTGTGGTAGTTTGATTATGTTGATATAGTAAGTTTACAATTTGGTTTTTGGTATATCTGCCTAACAATTGATTAGATGCTTCTAATGCTTTTAACATTTGAGCTTCGGTGTAGTTTTCAGGATGTATTTGGAAACTAGCAAAGAAAGGAAGTAAACCTTTTTGAAACTCTTGAAATGTTTTTAGATATTCTTCTGAATGTTCGTTTATTTCTTGTGCTTTCTTAGATTCAGAAGCAGTATAAATATGTTCTGGATGAGCTGAAACATCGAAAGATTCTATATATTCTAATAATTGATCTCCATTTAAATTGTCGATTAATGATTTTTGTTCATCAGTTAAATATCCATAGCTTACTTGTGGATCAGTGTTAGCATTTGATGAATTAATAATTCCTTGTGCACCTAAAGTAAGACCTAAGGTAACTACTGCTGTGATAAATGCGACTTTTGCTTTAGTTAAGAATTGTCTACGGTTTTTTTCATATTTTCTTACAGCCATTTTATGAATTACTTCAGGAGATTCTTCTGGATATCTTCTTTTAAATTCTCTCTCAAAAGCCTTAATTTTGGCTTTTTTCATTTCTTCAACTTTGCCTAATAAAATCATTTTATATAGTTCCTTTGAAATTTATAATCCATCTTATTATATATATGAATAATAGCAATATCAATTGATATAATTGTATTGTAACTGAAATGAAAAGAAGTGGAAAAATTTAAATATTTTTCAATTTTAAAGTATTGATATAAAAAAATCGGTATGCTATACTTTTATTTGTAAGAAATAGAGAGGATACAAAAGAAGAATGGATTCAGAGATAGATTTAAAACAAATCTGGTTGATGATATGGAATAAGAAATGGATGATTTTAATAGTAGTACTAGTTTTTTTAATGTTGGGTAGTGTCTATACCTTTTATTTTGTGACTCCCGAATATACCGCTAGTACTACTTTAATTTTGGTTAAAAGTCAAAGTGATACTGAGGTTACGACTTCAGATGTTACCTTAAATGACAAATTAATTTCAACATATCGTGAGATGGCCAAAAGTGATAAAATAATAAATTTGGTGCTTCAAGAATATAATATTAAAGATATTTCTGCTGGTGAATTGAAGAACAAAATTGCTGTAACAACAGTTTCAGATACACAAATGCTAAAAATCTCAATTACAGATGAAGATCCAAAAATTGCTACTAAGATTGCTAATGCTTTAGCTGAAGTTTTTATTGACCAAGTACCAGAATACTTCAATTTAAACAATGCTAAAATATATCAAGAAGCTGTAATGCCAACATCTCCAAGTAATGTTAATCATGCTAGAGATATAGCTATAGCAGGAATTGCAGGATTTGCTGTTTCAGTATTGGTTATAGTACTTATAAGCATTATAGATGACACTATTAAGACTAGCAAAGATATTGAAGATGGAGTTGGATTAACTGTACTTGCAGAATTGCCAGACATTGATTTTGACAAATAAGGAGAACAAATGAATAAAGAATTAATTATCAATAATGATCCTAAATCACCTGTTTCTGAAGCTTTTAGATCATTAAGAACTAATATGCAATATTTAAAAAATGATAGTGATACGCAAACTATGGTTACAACAAGTACTGTTCAAGGAGAAGGAAAGACTTGGATAACAACTAATTTAGCTGTAGCTTTTGCACAACTTGGAAAGAAAACTTTATTGATAGATTCAGACATGAGAGTTCCAAGAGTTCATAAGATATTTGAAATGGATCAATATCCTGGACTATCAAATTATCTTTCTAAAATTTCACAAACTGGTAGAAACGAAGATTATACTTTAGATAGTGTTATTAAATATTCTGAAATTAAAAATTTAGCTTTGATTTTGGCAGGTAGCATTCCTCCAAATCCTTCAGAGTTATTATCTTCAAATCGCTTACAACAATTAATAGATGAAGCTAAAGAAAAATTTGATGTAATTATTTTTGATGGTACTCCTTGTTTATTAGTAACAGATGCTATTATTATTTCTAGATTAGTAGATTCAACTATTATTGTTACTTCTAACAGAAAGACAAAATTAGATGATTTAAAAGAAGTTAAAAAAAGAGTTGAGAATGCTGGAGGTCATATAGCTGGAGTTGTACTTAATAGAGTAAAAGAATCATCAAAGAAATATGAGAGCAAGTATTATTATTCTTCTGATAAATCAGGAAGAAAACGTCGTTCTAATCATTCTAGTAATTATGGAAAACATTCAATAGAGAGTGATATTTTTGAAGAACAAGAAGAAATTAAAGCAGCTTTAAATAGCGAATTTAATAAAGATGAAAAAGAAGAAGATAGAATCGAAGATAAGATTTCTCAATCAATGAGTGATACTAGAACAAATCGCTTTGAAAATATAATTCAAGATGAAAATCTTATTGACATTGAAAATATGGATGCTCGTGGGACAAAAAGTGGAAAACGCTTTTCTGAAACCTCAAGTGTTATAGATTTTGCTGAGAAAAAAGCCGAACCTGAAAAAGTAGCTAAAGAAGAACTAGAAGATGCGGCATCAGCAAAAAAACCACCTACAAGGAAAAGCTCCTCCTCAAAAAAAAAAATTCAGGAATCCGAAGAGGGAAATCTAGAGAAGAAGGTGGACCCAGTCGAAGCAGATCTAGAAGTTAAAGAAGACAAGCTTGAAGCGATTGAGGAAGAAATAAAAAAAGAGAAAGCTAAAAAGAAAACAAAAGAAGAAAAGGAAATAATAAAAAAAGAAAAAAAGGCTGAGAAGGAAACTAAGAAAAAAGAAGCAACCAAGAAAAAGGAAACTACAAAAAAGACAGCAACGAAGCCTAAAGGAATAGTAAAAACGACTAAGGCAAAAACTTCTACTACTAAAAAAGAAGAGAAAAAAGCTACACCTAGAAAAACTAGAGCAAAAGTTGTAACAAAAGTTGATGCTGAAGAGGTAAAAGTTAGAAATACATTAAGGGAAAAGATATTAGATTTATTTACAGAAGAAGTAGATGAAGAAGAATAATCAAAATAAATGAAGGTAAAACTAATATGATTGATATTCATACACATATTCTTCCAGGAATTGACGATGGATCTAGAGACTTTGATCAAAGCCTTATAATGGCAGGAGAAGCATATAATGCGGGGTTTACAGAAATAATAACAACCTCGCATTATATGACAAATGTTTATGAAGCAGATAAATCAACAAGAGAGAAACTTATAATAAAGTATCAAAGATTACTGGAAAAGAATGATATAGAAATACAACTACATAATGGAGCAGAAATCTATTTTTCAGAGGATTTTCCTGAATTGGTTAAATCAGGTCTTATTCCTACATTAGCAAATAGTCAATATGTATTATTTGAGCTACCATTGCGTAGTAAAGTAATATATATTGATTCTTGCATTTTTAAGCTAAAAAGAATGGGATATATTCCAATTATTGCTCATCCAGAAAGATATTCAGTTGTACAAGATGACATTCATCTTGCTGAAGAATGGGTGGAATGTGGAGCTCTTCTACAAGCTAATTTTGGTAGTACAATAGGATTTTATGGAAGAAGAGCTAAAAATACATTGTTTAAGCTTTTAAAAAAAGATATGATTAGTTTTTTTGGATCTGATAATCATAGGGTAGACCAAATATATGCTAGTATGCCCACAATTATTAAAAAGTTGAAAAGAAAAATCGGTGAAGAAAAATTAAATGAACTAACTGAAGAAAATCCAAAAAAAATAATTGAACATAAGAGTTTGATATGATATAATCAAAAACCGAAGTAACATAGAAAAGAGGTATTATTTATGAAACAGTTTTTAGAAATTGAAGATGTTTACGCTAGAGAAGTCCTTGACTCAAGAGGAAATCCAACAGTAGAAGTTGAAGTTGTACTTGAGGATGGTTCATCTGGTAGAGCAATAGTTCCATCAGGAGCTTCTACAGGAGCTTTTGAGGCTGTTGAATTAAGAGATGGAGACAAATCTAGATATAAAGGCAAAGGTGTAACAAAAGCAGTTGATAATGTAAATAATATTATTTGCCCTAAAATAAGAGGTATGAATGCCTTAGATCAAGTTTTATTAGACAAAACTTTGATTGAATTAGATGGTACAGCTAATAAAGGAAAACTTGGAGCTAATGCAATGCTTGGAGTATCACTAGCAGTTGCTAGAGCTGCAGCAGATTCAGTTGATTTACCATTATATCAATATTTAGGTGGAGTAAATGGAAAAGTTTTACCAGTTCCTATGATGAATATAATGAATGGTGGAAAACATGCTGATTCAAGCTTGAATATTCAAGAATTTATGATAATGCCAGTTGGTGCACCTACATTTAGAGAAGCACTTCGCTGGAGTGCCGAAGTATTCCATACTTTAAAAGAAATATTAAAAGAAAAAGGACTAGCTACAGCAGTAGGAGATGAAGGTGGATTTGCTCCTATGGTTGATTCTGATGAAGATGCTTTAAAACTTATTGTTGAAGCTATTAAAAAAGCAGGATATAAATCATATGATGATTTTATGATTTGTACAGATGTTGCTGCTACTGAAATGTATGATGCAGCTGCAAAGAATGGACAAGAAGGAAACTATTTATTCTGGAAAACAGGACAAGTATATACTGCTGATGAATTAATAGATTATTATGAAGATTTAATAAAGAAATATCCAATCATTTCAATTGAAGATGGTTTAGCTGAAGAAGATTGGGAAGGCTGGAAGAGACTTACTGATAGACTTGGCGATAAAGTTCAATTAGTTGGTGATGATTTATATGTTACTAATACTGAAAGAATACAAAAAGGTGTTGATTTAGGAGTTACAAATTCTGTTCTTATTAAATTAAATCAAATAGGAACATTAACAGAAACTTTAGATGCTATTCAAATGGCAAATAGAGCTGGATTTACAGCAGTAGTTTCACACAGATCTGGAGAAACTGAAGATACAACAATTTCAGATTTAGTTGTTGGACTAAATGCAGGACAAATTAAAACTGGTGCTCCTTCAAGAACAGACAGAGTTGCAAAATACAATCAATTACTTCGTATTGAAGATGAATTAGGAGCAGCTGGTCAATATTTAGGAAAGAAAGCATTCTTTAATCTTAAGAATTTAAACAAATAAAATAATTATTTAAGGGATGATAATTTTTATTATCATCCTATTTTAATAGGAGATTATGATTATAATGAGTAAAAGAATATTGAGGATTTCTTTAATTACATTCTTTTTTATAATTGTTTTATGCATTTATAATGTGGTAAATGCTAATGAAATTGATAGTGTAAATATTGTAATAGAAATTACAGAAGATGGAATTGCTCATGTGCAAGAAGAGTGGCAAGCAACTTTAGATGAAGGAAGTGAACTTAAACATTCTTTTAATAATCTTGGTAAATCACAAATAATAAATTTCAAAGTAAAAGATGAACATGATAATGAGTTTACTTTAGACAATAATTGGAATTCTAATCTGGATTTAGAGTCAAAGAAAAATAAATGTGGAATGAAGACTACTGCTTCTGGAGTGGATTTATTTTGGGGTATAGGAGAATATGCTTCAAATGCTTATTTTCTTGAATATGATATAACAAATTTTGTGGTTGATCTTCCTGATGGAAATCAAATGATTAATTTCGAATTTTTCCAAAAAAATAGGGAAGAAATACGTCATGTTGGAATAAATATTCTTTCTGGTGAACTATTATTTAAAGATATAGCAGAAGTTTGGGGATATGGATATGATAATGGTCTTTGCCAAATAAATGCTATAGGAGAGATATATTTTAGTTCTTTAGGAAAATTAGAACCACAAGAAAGCGTACAAATAATTGCAAGATTTAATTCAGGTTCTTTTCCGAAAGTAACTACTAAATTAGATCATAATTTCGACTTTTATTATAGAGAAATATTTGGAGGAGAAGATATACTAGTAGGCAATAAAAAAGTGGTGCTTCTAGTACTAATTTGCATTTTTACAGGGCTAATTATATTTATAATTTTACTAGCTATAAGCAAGGGAAAAAAGCCTAATAAAAAATAGAAAATACTACCAAAAGCCACAATCCTAACATACAGAATAGATACATAATAAAAAATATCAAAAAATTACCAGTTTTGCTTGATTTTACCAAAAGTTGGTGATATAATATGTCTCGTAAGTAAGTTTTAAATTATTAAGGGGGCAAATCTTATGAAAGCTACAGGTATAATTAGAAATATTGATGGATTAGGCAGAATAGTAATTCCTATGGAAATCAGAAAAAAACTTGATATTTCTATAAAAGATCCACTAGAGATTCATGTTGAAGGATCTTCAATAATAGTTAAGAAATATGAACCAGATTGCGTATTTTGTGGTTCTTCTAGAAATGTTATTGAGTTTAAAGGCAAAAATATTTGTGAAAAATGCTTAAAAGAAATTAAAGAATAGATTTTATTTTAAAATAAAAATACAATTTTATTAATTGGCAATATGTAATATTGCCAATTTTTTTGTTTTTTGCTATAGTAAATTTGAGGTAATACAAATGACATCGTTATTATTATTAAAAATTGTTTTAACGAGCATGGGTGCTGTTACTCTAACTATAATATTAGTTGTTATAATAGCGAAAATACTAAAGTATACTATGCCAAAAAGAATACCAAAGAACTTACCATATTATAGTGAAATTCCTTTTGGAGGGGATTTATTCTATACATATGCTATTTCTGAATTTTATGAAATTAATCCTAATATATCAACAGATTTTCTTGAAGCATTATTATTAAAATGGATAAAAGAAGGAAAATGTGTAGTAGATAGTCAAAATCAAGATCCTAGGGAAAGTACTATATTTTTTACTCATGCCCAAGGATTTAAAAGAGACACAGAAGAAGCTCTATTCGAATTTTGTAGAGCAAATATTCCTGGTAGTAAAACTACAATTAGAAATTATCAAAAATTCATATTAAAGAATTTAATAAAAATAAATCCTATTCTTTCTCAAATACAAATGAAAGAATTTGATAAAATGAGAAATACTGGTGTAATTGAAAGAAATGCTAGAATAAAACCTTTTACTAAATTAAATAAGAAATACTATACTTTAGAATTTGTAGAACAAGTGAACCAATTATTAGGATTTAAAAAATATCTTATTGATTATTCAATAGTTGGTTTTAGAGGTAGCGTAGATAATGACACTTTAATAGATTTCTTAATTTTCTCACAATTATTAAATATTGATAGCGTTATGACTAAAGAGCTTGCAAATATTAATCCACTGATATTAAAAGAAAAATATGATAAATCAGTAGGAGTTAGTGATAATAATTCAGAGGATCAATAGTTTTCCCATTAACTTTAATAGAGAAATGTAAATGTGTTCCGGTGGTTGCTCCATTAGTGGGGTTGCCATCGGAATCTTTGTATGGATTATTAGTTATGCCATATACATTTTTAGGGCCAACAAATCCAATTAGATAATTTCTTTCAACTTTTTGATGAAGTGAAACATTAAAATTTGGACTCATATGACAATATGAGGCGCTGATATATGGATAATCATCTAAGTTTAAAACTATGGTATAGCCACCACCAGCTCCCCAAGAACAAAAAGTTATTTCACCAGATTCAATTGCATAAAGTGGTGTTCCTGCTGGTGCAGGAATATCTATTCCAGAGTGAAAAGAAGATGCTCCTTGAGTGGGGCTTTTTCTTTTTCCATAATATGAAGAAATATAAACATATCCTGGAATAGGCCATGCAAATTGGTCGCTATTCATTGATACACCGATTATAATCTATATATGAAGTACTATTAGAGTATAAAAAAGGAATGAAAAAAATACATGTAGTTAATATAATAATAAAGATAAAAGAAAAAAGTTTGTTTATGAGATCTTGCAAATTTTCTCCTAAGTGCCATGAAAAAAAAGACCTATAAAGGTCTTCAAAATGTGATTGGCAGGAGTACTAGGATTTGAACCCAGACCCGCGGTTTTGGAGACCGTCATGCTACCATTGACACCATACTCCTATATCTCTCACACTTAAATATGATAGCACAAAAATAAAAAAATAACAAGGCATTTTAAAATAAAAACTATAATGATATAATAATCTCAAATAATAGAAAGAGAAATTATGGAAAAAATAAAAGAATTAATAAAAAAAGTATTAACTAAAGAAGTTATTTTATATATAGTATTTGGTTTGCTTACTACTGCAGTTAACTTAGTATCTTTTTGGCTAATGAATAGTATACTTAACTGGAATGAAGATTTATCTAATGGACTAGCAATTATTTTAGCCATACTTGTGGCATATTTTACCAACAAGGATTTGGTCTTTCATTCTGGCGCAAATGGATTTAAAGAAAAAATATTTGAGTTCTTTAAATTTATTTTAGGACGTGTTTTTACTATGGTTTTAGAATTTGGAGGAGGGTTGATTTTTCTTTCAGAGGATAATAAAACTCAAAATTTTATAGTAAAGTTACTTCTAACAATTATTGTTATTATATTGAATTTCTTTATTAGTAAGTTTTTTGCATTTAAAAAGAAAGAGAATAAAGAAGATAATAAAGAAAATAATAAAGAAAAAGATTAAAAATAAATATAAAGGAAAAATGGAGAAAAGAATATAGAAAAAATAAAGATATAGATAAAGATTAAGATAATTAGATTAATATAAACTAGAGGAAATAAAAAGATTAATTGAAAGGATTATTATATGTGGAAATTTGAATCTGTTGGAGCTTTTGAAGGGAATCCTAAATGGGAACAAATTACAAAAAGAGAAGATAACATTTATGTTAGAGGAAATGATATGCGTTCTCCATTTGAAAGGGATTTAAATCGTATTCTTCACTCTACAGTTTATAGGAGATTAAAGAGTAAGACACAAGTTTTTTATTCGCCTATGAATGATAATATTTGCACTAGATTAGAACATGTTAATTATGTTTCATCAATCGCATATACAATAGCAAAAGCATTAGGCCTTAATACAGAACTTGCAAGAGCTATTGGCATTGGACATGATGTAGGACATAGCCCTTTTGGACATAAGGGTGGAATGGTTTTATCAAATATATCTCAAAGAGACATTGGAGAAACTTTTTGGCATGAGAAAAATGGGTTATACCTTATAGATAATATCCAATTATTGGAAGATAATGAAGGCAAAAAGAACAATATGAATCTGACTTATGGAGTTAGAGATGGAATTATCTCACATTGTGGAGAAGTAAATCAAAATGCTATTAAGCCTAGAGAAGAAGCAATTGATTTATATAGTTGCACTAGACCTGCAGAATATCAACCATATACATGGGAAGGATGTATTGTAAAAATTGCAGACAAAATTTCTTATTTAGGAAGAGATATTGAAGATGCTAGAAAAATAGGATTAATGGAGGGACATGAAGAAGAATTAGAGGCTCTTGGCAGAAAATTTACAGAAGATAAGCTTACTAATTCATTCATTATTAATACATTAATTACAGATCTTTGTGAGAATTCAACTGTAGAAGATGGATTAAAATTTTCTGATTATGCATTAAACTTAATGGATGAAATAAAAGCATTTAATGCTAAGATTATTTATAATAGTGAACTATTAAAACCATCAGATAAGTATTTTGAGATTTGCTTAAATCAAATATATGATACTTTAAGTGTATGTTATGATGGAATAAACACTTTAACTAAAATTGGGGAAAAAGAAAAATATTATCCAGTTTTAATTCCAGCATTTAAAGAATGGTTATTAACTTATGTTGATAGAATTGATAGAGGAGATTTAAATAATAAGATTGTTTATGATTTAAATAAAAAAGAAGATTATCTAAAAGCTGTAATTACATATATTTCTGGAATGACAGATAATTATGCTATGGATGTTTATAATGAATTAATTCAATATTAGTAAAAAAAAAGATAATAAAATAAAAAAGATTGGAATACAAAAATCCAATCTTTTTATGTTTGGTGGAGATGGTGAGATTCGAACTCACGTCCTAGAAAGATTCCATACCGATTTCTACGAGTGTAGTTTACTGAAAAAGTCTTAGGATAAATCTAGCCAAAGTAAACGAACAATGACTTATCTGCGTCCATAAAAGTGTACCTACTTAAGCTATGGAAACTTAAGCTTCGTTAACTACTTTAAATTGACACCGGGTAAAAGACAGTAGTCTTCTTTTAGCAGGCGTACGCCGCAATTAGGCAGCGTAAGCTAATTCTCTATTATCAGCTTTTATATTTAATTGCTTATTTTAAAGTGGCCATAAGCTCCACTACTCGCTACCAGTAATTCCTCTTACCAGTCGAAACCAATTACATCCCCATATATGATGTACAATAATTATTTTACCAAATAATGGTCATGTAGTCAAATATATTTATTCACTTGAATTAAAGAAATAAAATCTATATAATAAAGAAGAAAATATACAAAAAAGAGGAGTAATTATGAAAATCACCAAAATTCCTGCTTTAAAAGAATTAGCGAACAAAGTAAGATTAGACATTATTCAAGAGATATATTATGCAAAGTCTGGACATCCAGGAGGATCTCTTTCTGTAGCAGATATATTAACCGTTTTGTATTTTAATGAAATGCATATAGACCCAGAAAAACCAGAAGATCCAGCACGTGATAGATTAGTACTATCAAAAGGACATGCATCAAGCGCCTTATATGCTGTACTTTGTGAGAGAGGATATTTTCCAAAAGAAAACCTAGTAACATTTAGAAATGTAAATAGTATTTTACAAGGACATCCAGATATGTCTAAGGTACCAGGAGTTGATATGTCAACTGGTAGTTTAGGACAAGGATTATCTGTTGCAAATGGAATGGCTATGGCGTCTAAAATGGATCAAATGGGTAATAGAGTGTATTGCATTTTAGGAGATGGCGAAATTCAAGAAGGACAAATTTGGGAAGCTGCCATGACATCTAGCAAATACAATTTAGATAATCTATGTGTAATAGTTGATAATAATAATTTACAATTAAGTGATAGCATAGAAAATATTAAAGACTTAAATACTGAAGATATAGAAAACAAATTTAAAAGTTTTGGATTCCATACAATGACAATAGATGGAAATGATGTTGAATCTATTATGTCTGCATTATCTACTGCTGAAACTGTAAAAGGAAAACCTACATGCGTTATAGCAAAGACGATAAAAGGAAAAGGTGTTTCTTTCATGGAAAACAACGTTTCTTGGCATGGAAAAGCATTGAGTGATGAAGAATATAAAAAAGCTGTTGAAGAATTGACTTCAAATACTTTTGAATATGAGGAATAAAAAAACACTTTGCAAAATTTGCAAAGTGTAATGTATGGTGACCCCTACGGGAATCGAACCCATGATTCAGCCTTGAGAGGGCTGCGTCTTAGCCGCTTGACCAAGGGGCCATAACATAAATTATTTTACACCACTTTATAATTAATGTCAATAAAGATTTAAACAGAAAACACAAAAAACACCCTAAAACTGCCCATAAAGGCTTGATTTATAAAGAATTTATGATATAATAAATTAGCATTTTATGAACGTAAGGAAGGATAGATTAAAAATGAGTATGAAGCAAGAAAATACTGAAAATAAGAATGAAGTTAAACTAACTTTTACAGTAGAAAAAGAAAAATTTGAAGAAGCTATTCAAGAAATATATAAAGAAAGTGCAAAATATTTTAATATACCTGGATTTAGAAAAGGAAAAGCACCATATAAAATAGTAGAAAGATATTATGGAGCTAACATTTTCTATGAGGATGCATTTAATAAATTAGCACCAGAAGTATATGATGAAGAAATAAAAGAAAGCAAATTAGAAATAGTTTCTCATCCTAAAATAGATATAGTTCAAATGGAAAAAGGAAAAGAACTTATATTTACTGCTATAGTAAACACAAAACCAGATTTCAAATTAGGAAAATATAAAGGAATCGAACTTGAGAAACCAGAACATAAAGTAAGTGATGAAGAAGTTGAACATGAACTTACACATATGGCTGATCATAACTCAAGAATGGTAACTGTAGATGATAGAGCTTGTAAAAAAGATGATTTAGTTACTATAGACTTTGATGGATCTGTTGATGGTGTTCCATTTGATGGTGGAAAAGCTGAGAATTATGATTTAACTTTAGGCTCAAATACATTCATACCAGGATTTGAAGATCAAGTAATTGGAATGAAAATTGATGAAGAAAAAGATGTTGTTGTTACATTCCCAGAAGATTATTTTGAAGCTAAACTTGCTGGAAAAGAAGCAACTTTTAAAGTAAAACTTCATTCAATTAAATATAAAGAAATGCCAAAGATTGATGATGAATTTGCTAAAGATGTATCTGAATTTGATACTTTAGCAGATTTAAAGAAAGACATTAAGAAAAAGAAACAAGAAGAACATGATCATATGGCAGAACATGAATTAGAAGATAAAGCAGTTCTAGCAGTTTGTGATAATACAGAAATCGATATTCCAGAAGGAATGATTGATGCAGAGATAGATAATCAAGTTGATCAAGTTTCTCAAAGATTACAATATCAAGGAATGAAATTAGACCAATATCTAAAACTAGTTGGACAAACTGAAAAAGAATTAAGAGATTCATTTAGAGAAGGTGCTAAACAAAATGTTAAATCTAGCTTAGTATTAGAAAAAATTATCGAAGTAGAAAAAATTAAGCCAGATGAGAAATTTGTAAAAGAAAAACTTGAAGAAATGGCAAAACAATATAATCATGATGTTGAAGAACTTTCAAAAAATGATAATCTAAAAGAATATTTAGAGAAATCTTCTAAAAATGAATTGGCAGTTAAATTTATTATAGACAATGCTAAAATAACAACTGCAAAACCAGCTAAAGCTGATAAGGCTGAAACAAAGAAAGAAGAAAAAAGCGATTCTAAAAAAGCAACTAAAAAGAAATAATAAATAGAACTAAAGAAATATTGAAAGGATTTTTAAATATGAATAAGTTTTTTAATTTTCAAGATGCATCAATGCCTTATGTAATTGAACAATCATCAAGAGGTGAGAGATCTTATGATATTTATTCTAGATTACTTAAAGATAGAATTATATTCTTAAGTGAAGATGTTAATCAAACTACAGCAAGTTTGGTAATAGCTCAAATGCTATTTTTAGAGTCAGAAGATCCTGAAAAAGAGATTTCATTCTATATAAATTCACCAGGAGGATCTGTTACTGATGGTTTAGGAATAGTAGATACAATGAACTATATTAGATGCCCAGTTACAACTATTTGTATAGGAATGGCAGCTTCTATGGGAGCAGTTCTACTTGCATCAGGAACAAAAGGAAAAAGATTTGCTACTCCTAATGCAGAGATTCTTATTCACCAACCACTAATTGGTGGCCAAGGTGGAGGCTTATCAGGACAAACAACTGAGATTAAGATTCAAGCAGATCAAATGGTAAAGACAAGACAAAGGTTAAATAAAATATTAAGCGAAGCAAGTGGTCAAAGTTTAGAACAAGTTGAAAAAGATACAGAAAGAGATCACTATATGACAGCTGAAGAAGCTTTAGCTTATGGCTTAATTGACGGAATTATGGATAAGAGAAAATAAATTTGTTAAGCCCTTTATGAATAATAAATTTTGATCATAAAGGGCTTTTAGTTTAGAAAAAAAGAGGGAAACTAATGCCAACAAAAAATGTTAAATGTTCTTTTTGTGGAAAACCACAAGATGATGTGAAAAAAATAATAGCAGGCCCTGAAGGAGTCTTTATTTGTGATGAATGCATAAAAATATGTGATTCAATTTTAGAAGAATATGATGAAATGGATGTGGGCGAGGAAAGAGTAAAACTTCCTACTCCAGCACAAATAAAAGCTCATTTAGATGAATATGTAATAGGACAAGATGAGGCTAAAAAAACATTATCAGTAGCTGTTTATAACCATTATAAAAGAATTTATAATGAAGAAAACAAGATTACGAAATCAGAAGATAATGTAGAAATTCAAAAAAGCAATATTTTATTACTAGGTCCTACTGGATGTGGTAAGACTTATCTTGCTCAAACATTAGCAAAAATACTTGATGTTCCTTTTGCTATTGCAGATGCAACTACATTAACTGAGGCTGGATATGTTGGAGAAGATGTTGAAAATATTTTATTAAAACTAATTCAAGCGGCTGATTTTAATGTTGAAAGAGCAGAAAAAGGAATTATATATATTGATGAAATTGATAAAATATCAAGAAAATCTGAAAATCCATCAATAACAAGAGATGTTTCAGGAGAAGGTGTTCAACAAGCACTTTTGAAAATTGTTGAAGGAACTGTAGCTAATGTTCCTCCTCAAGGCGGAAGAAAACATCCTCATCAAGACTTTATCCAGATAGATACATCAAATATATTGTTTATTTGTGGTGGAGCTTTTGAAGGATTAGATAAAATAATTAAAGAGAGAACTGACAAAAAAACTATTGGATTTGGTGCAACACTTAGTGAAATGGTACCAGATGATAAATATGCTATTTACGAAAAAATGCTTCCAGAAGACTTGTTAAAGTTTGGCCTAATTCCTGAATTTGTTGGAAGATTACCTATAATTGCAACTTTAAAAGAGTTAGACAGGGATGCTTTACTTGACATAATGACAAAACCAAAAAATGCATTAACTAAACAATATAAAAAGTTGTTAGAACTAGATGAAGTAGAACTAGAGTTTAGTGAAGAGAGTTTAAATAGTATGGTAGACAAAGCTTTAGCACGCAAAACCGGGGCTAGAGGATTAAGATCTATTATGGAAGATACTATGAGAGATATCATGTATGATATTCCATCAGATCCTCAAATAATTAAATGCACAATTACTCGTGAAACAGTTGAACAACATGCTGAACCAGAGCTTGTTAGAGATGAAAACAAAAAAGAGAGAAATAATAATAAAAGAAAGTTTACTAATACAACTAAAAGAGATGAAAATAAGGAATCAGCATAAAATTTTATAGTAGTTTTAGAATTGATTTATTATTTTACATAGTGATATAATATAAAAAATCAAAAGATAAGATAAAAGATTTGTGAGGTGCTCAAATGAAAAATAAGTTTAGATATGTTAATGAAATCAAGTTTAAGGATAGAACTTATGCCATATTTGATAATGATGGTTATAAAGTATTTTTAAGAAAACTTGAGACAGATGATTTTACCGATTCATCTGATATAGGAAATTCAATTAAATCTACAAAACTTGTTTATACTGACATAGATGAATTTAAAGAGCTTAACAAAATTTTTAATCACAAATTAAAATTAATAAATGCTATGATGGAAGATAGTGAAAGTGAAAGCGAAGAAGAGACTTTTGGAGAAAATTTAGAAGTTTCTTTAGAAAAAGGTAAATTATATAGATTTCCAATTAGAGTTTATAATAATGGCGAATTTATATCACTTGCACAAGCTATTGAAGAGACAGGATTTGGAATTGCTCTTAAGAATAAAGAATTGGAATTTGAAGATGAAATAGAAGAAAAAACATATGAAAATGCAGATGAATTATTCTCTTCTAAAAAAATAGAAGTTGAAAAAACTCCAAATGGTGAATATAGAATAAAATCAATTAAGGAAAATCCAAAGTATGCTGATTCTGTGTTTATAGAGGATAGCCAAGAATTTTCTTCCATAGTAGGAATTGAAAATCCATCTTATGATGATTTAAGAGAAGCTATTTCAAATAATACAAAAGTTAAAGAAAAATTTAAAGACTTGATTTTAGAAGGAATTAATAAGCTAGAAGAAAGCGGCTTTGATATTGATTTTTCAGTACTTTATTACAACTTAAAGAGATTAGAAGTTATAGAAATGGACTTTGGAATTCTTTGCTTCCTTACAGGAAACAAAGCTACTACTGCCACTTTTAATCCTACAGATGGACAAATTGTAGTTAAAGCAGAAAACTGGGAAGAGCTAACTGATGAAAAACTATTAGAAGTTAAATATACATTTTTACATGAAGTACTAGGACATGGTAGCACTGAAGCTTATGTTGAAAACAATTTTAGATCTTTATCATATTCATTATTAACACCAATTGAAGATACAGAAGGTCATTTAGCTACTGTAGATATGATAAATTTTGGTGATGCTTTTAGAGAAGCTGTAGCAGATTTAATAGCTTATAAAGCTATAGGTGAGGGGAAAGAAATACTTACATATAAACCATTTTTTATGGAATTAGAAATTCTATTGAAAGTTCTTGATTATAGTGAAAAAGATTTAGTGGATAAAGGCATCTGGGGCTTAAAAGAAGAAATGATAAAAAATGGAATTGCTCATCCTGAAAAATACATTGATAAAGCAGATACTTCTAAAATGAGTATTGCAACTAGTTATTTTGTAAGTGAAAAATATGATTTGCAAAATGACATAATTGAAATGTTAAATCAAATTGTTGAAAATAAAATTTCAAACGGAATGTCTAGAGAAGATGCAATATTAGATATTGTTAACATATTAGATAATGAAATAACATTTGATTATGAGGATGCATTTGAAAATGTTATAGAGCCAATTAGTGTTGCAAATATCAAAAAAGGAATAATTAATAAACTTGAAGAGGAAGCCTAAAGGCTTTCTTTTTTTTCCTTTTTTGCAAAAAAATTATATGAAAAAAGTTGAAATGTAATATAAAAGTTCATACAATAATAATGGAGGGGATTATGAATATACTAAAGACAAATGCATATGAATCTATAATTAAATTCCTAAGAAAAGTTATGGGTTATTCTTTCAACAAGTTTATGAATATTGAGACCACTAATGATGCTTTTAATGAAAGAATGTCGACTTTTATAAGCGACTCTGGGAAAGTAGACTTAGCTAAACTTGAAGAATTTAATACTTATTTAGATAAAATTAAAGCTAATCAACCAATGAATGTTAAAGATGTGGAAAAAGTTGATAGAATAATTGAAAATATAAGTGTTCACTATATTGAAGAAAAAGCTTTAAATCTTGAATATTATAGTAAAAGTAATCTTGATATAAATAAAATTGGAAACGATATTGAAGAAATATTTGTTTTAGCAAATGATGCAAGACTATCTAGTCCTGAGCAGCAGCCAGTTTTCATGAGAAAAATATATTTAAAATGCTTAAAAAAGGTATTAATTAATAGTCACTTAAGACTTAATGAAAATGTTGAAAACTTGTCTAAACAATTATATGATCCAAAAATAACAGCAACTAAAAAAGATGATACATTTACTATAGTTGATCAAAGAAAAGATGATGCATTAAGACTAAAAAAGAAAGAATTTGAACGTGTTTTAGATAAAAACTCAAATGATGTTTCTACAAAATTGGTTAAACTTAGATTGATACCAAATAAGAAATTTATTGAGGGAGGAGTACTTAATGTACCCGAATTTATCTCACAAGTTTCTATAATTGCTAATGCAACTCAAATGAAGCAGTCAGAAGTTGAGAAAGCTATTTCTGATTATTTAATAAAGAATAAACCAAAAAAAGTTGATTCTGATTTGGTTGAAAAATTAACAAAATCTAATTGGCATAAAATATACTCTATTAATGAATTTGGAAGACAAGCAGTAAAAGATAACTTATATAATGCTTTCTATAAATTGGCTGAAAATGTTTATATTTATCATTCTGATGGAGGATTCCATTTCTTTGAAATAAACAAAGCAGGAAAAATATTTATTGAAGTTTTAACAGAGGATAAGGAACTACCAGCTAAATTTAGAAAAGATAAGACTAATTACTATTGCTTAAAACTTAAAGAAAAATCAACTAATATCCAACTAAGTGAAGACACTTTAGAAGATAGTATAGATGTTTACGTAAATGGAAACAAATTAAAAAGAGTTTCTAAGATTGATTCATTTGAAAGATTAGTAAATGATATTTTCATAGATAGTCTATTAAATGAATATGATAATAGAAAGTACTATAAAGCAGTAGGATTCTTGCCAAAGAGAGGCGGGATAGATGATCGAGAAAGATATATGACTTATGATAATCTAGTTGAAGATTTACGTGACATTATTAATATGGTTCCAAAGGCTTGTCAAAAAGATTTTCTAATAAAATTTGTAGATTCTAAAGTAAGTAGATGCTTTGGAACTGGTAAAAATGATTTAACAAATGTTATATATAATCAAATAGAAGAGAACATATCTTTTGCAGTTCTAGAAGGAAAAGATTTGACTGATAGAGAAGAACATTTCTTAAATCTTTCTGATTCAAAATTGAATCAAATGAGATTAAATAGATTACAAAGAACTATTAATTTTGATTAATTAAAAAATCAATAACAAAAAAGAGATTCATTCAAAAGAATCTCTTTTTTTGTTATTGTTGTTATTTTTTACTACTATTAATTATTTAATATATTATTAAATATTAGTAATAAATCATATAATCCATTTCAGGGAATATATCATCTTTATTCTCAATATCCTCCAAGAATAGCATGTTTGTTTCATCTAATTTATCTTCTTCAATTAAACTTTGTTTCTTTAACATCATATAGTAAAGTTTAGTGAAACGACCAACATGATCTTTTACTCTTTTTTTAGCATAATCAACCATGGTTCCATTTGTTATAATAAATAGCCAATCACTACTTTGCATTAAAACTAATTCTCTAGCACATTGATTTAATATTCTACGCTTTAATGAATCTTGAGGTAAGTTTGGATAGCGCATAGCTAGTTCACACATTCTGTCTCCAGCAACATGTAAGTGTCTATGAATATAATCATTTGAACCATTAAGCCATACATAGCTATAACCATTAGCGCCCCATGAACTTCTACAAGGAGTAGATTGCTGAATATTAGGATATTTTGTTAAATATTCATGTGGAGTAATAAGTGAAAAATTGCAATCATCATAATAAATCTTTTTGGCAAGTGTATAAAGAAAATCTGGACCTTCATACCACCAGTGACCATAAAGCTCTGCATCATATGGACATACAATAATTGGTGGATTTTCTGTATGTTTAGATAAATAGTTAATTTGTCTTACTCTATTATCAAAGAAATCTCCAGCATTTCGATTAATACTATCCATAGCCCAATCTAAATTATAAACATCTTTTTCTTCAGTTTTGCCAGTAATTCTATAATACTTAATACCAGTTGAAACTCTAACTCCATTATAAGTAATATAAGGTTTAATATATTCATATGGAGCATCAAAACCTATATCTCTATAGAATTCTCTATAATTAAAGTCTCCAGGATAACCATTTATTGAAGACCAAACTTGTCTAGATGATTCTAAGTCACGTCCGAAAGCAACAACACCATCTGGTGAAACTATTGGAGCATAAGTTCCATATAAAGGAGTAGGATCTGCATAAAGAATACCATGTGTTTCTACTAAAACATATTCTATTCCAAATTCTCTTAAATACTTATCTGATTCTGGAACATATCCACATTCAGGAAGCCAAAAACCTTTTAATGGCTTTTCAAAGTATTTATAGTAAGCTTGAACTCCAAGTTGGATTTGAGCTTTAACTGTTTTTTCATTTAGAATTAAAATAGGGAAGTAACCATGAGTTGCGCCACATCCTATTATTTCAAGTACTCCTAAATCATTGAACTTTTTAAATTGATTAATTAAACAACAATTGCATTCTTCTTTAAAAAATCTTAAATCCTCAGTATATCTATCTAAATAATAATGAGATAGTTTATTAATCCTATCATCATATTGGGTTCTTTCACATTCTTTTTGAGCAAGCTCAATATGTTTCTCTAAATATTTGATATATCTTTCTTGTAATAACTTATTATCCATCATATTTAATAATGGTGGAGTAAGTGACATAGTAAATCTAAAATCTATATTTTCATCTACTAATTTTTGAAATCTCTTAAGCAAAGGAATATATGTTTCTGAGGCTGCTTCAAAAAACCATTGCTCTTCTAGGTAGTCTTCACTTTCTGGATGATGAACATAGGGAAGATGAGCATGGAGTATAAAGCTTACATATCCTTTAACATTTTTGTTTCTGTTTGCCATATAATTAGACAATGCCTTTCTATCTATGAAAATTCAAAAAAGGTTTTCTAAAAATAGAAAACCTTTTATATTTATACTACATAACATTTGATGTAGGGTTTTGAGAAGAAGGATTTCTATAATCAAATCTACCATTCTCAAGGTGGTAATCTTTATATAGAGTTTTTAAATCATTACCAAATTCACCATTAGTATATACTCTAGTTGTTAATTTCTTAGTTGCTATATTCTTAAATATTATTTTGTCACCTTCATTAAAGAATAGTACATGGTCATTAGGTGATTCCATAACATTTGAATAGGTAACAGGTATGTAGCTATTATCAGATGAATTTTTAGGTCTTCTTCCTAATTCAATTGTATATCTGCATTTTGAATCATTAACATGGATGTACCAATTATTTGCAAAATCATTTATTTCTAATTCATATACATAATCATCTGTTAAATTCTTGATAAGCAATACAGGTTTTGTTTCATTAAAGAAATTAGGACCATATTGTTCAACAAATTTATCTCTATCTTTATCTGATATTTCCCAATATACAAAAAGAGTATTTGGATCTTGAGCTAAAACCCTAACTGTGGTTTTATCATATTTATATGGAAGATCATAATATTCAATGATTATTGGTCTTCTTGGATCTTCTTTTTCTGATGTATTATGAGAATTATCTGATGAAATCTTTCTTTCGTTAGGTATTGATATAGTGGCCATGTCGTAGCTTGAAGGAATAGAACCTTTGTCAATATCTTTAGTTAATTCTTGATCTGAAGGTAAAGAATTATTAGGCTTTAAAATTGAGTCAAGAATAGAGTTTAACTTATTCTTTGAAGCAAATGATTTTTCTTTTGAAGATGAATTGTCTATGAGAATTCTAGTTGATTTGATATCTTCATTTGCATTTGATTCGAAAGTTTTATCATTTGATTGTTGTGACATCTCTCCTCCTTTTTTGAGAATAAACTACTGGAAATATTTTATAATAACGAATTTTTATTTACAATAGAAATCCCTTCAAAAGTGGCTAAAAAATTATTACAATTTTGTAATAATTCAAGGCCTATGAAAATACTTTACTTTTAATATTGTTTGATGTAAAATTGGGTACAGAATGTGTATTTACTTAAGAGAAGTTACATTGAAAGGGGCTAATGTATGAAAATATTAATGCTATCGTGGGAATATCCACCAAGAATAGTTGGAGGTATTTCTAGAGTAGTTCACGATTTGTCTCATAAGCTTGTAGAAAATGGACATGAAGTTAGTGTAGTTACTTATAGAGATGGCAACACACCATACGAAGAAGATGATGATGGAGTAAAAGTATATAGAGTTGATAATTACATGATCCATCCAAACAATTTTATTGATTGGATTATGCAACTAAACTTTAATATGGTCTCTAAAGCGAGTGAAATAATAAAAAAAGAAAATGGATTCGATGTTATACATGCACATGATTGGCTTGTAACATATTCAGCTAAAACACTTAAAGATTCTTTTGGTATTCCTTTAGTATGTACTATACATGCTACAGAAAATGGAAGAAATAGTGGAATCCATAATGACACACAAAGATATATTAATGATTCAGAATGGCTATTATCTTATGAGTCTTCAGAAGTTATAGTTAATAGTAACTTTATGAAAAATGATCTTCAAAGAATATTTGGACTTCCATATGACAAAATTACAGTTGTTCCAAATGGAGTAAACTTAGATAACTTTGAAGATGTAGACAGAGATTATGATTTTAGAAGACAATATGCTGCAGACAATGAAAAGATTATATTATATGTAGGACGTTTAGTTTATGAAAAAGGTGTTCAAAACTTAATTGGAGCAATGCCTAAGATTCTACAAAATTATAATGATGCAAAACTTGTTGTTGCAGGTAGAGGCGGAATGTTAGATGAGCTTAAAGCAGAAGCAGAATATCTAGGAATAGCTAATAAAGTATATTTCGTTGGATATTGTGATTCTAAAAAGGTTCAAAAAATGTACAAATGCGCAGATGTAGCAGTATTTCCAAGTACATATGAACCATTTGGAATAGTAGCATTAGAAGCTATGCTTGCTGGAGTTCCAACAGTTGTATCTGATATTGGAGGATTAAATGATATCATAGATCATGGAATCACAGGAATGAAAGCTTATGCAGGTAATTCAAACTCAATAGCAGATTCAGTACTTGCACTATTATTTGATCAAAAATTATGTGCGCAAGTTTCTAAAAATGCAATTAGTAAAGTAAAAGAATGCTATAACTGGAATACTATAACTGATTCAACACTAAAGATTTATAAAAAAGCAGTTTCAACAACTTCTACAGAGAAATTAGCTGAACAAGCAGAGCAAGAATTAGCAAACAAGAAGAAACAAGAAGGCGAGTATTCAAACTTAGTTGATTTCAATAAAAGAAATGCGTATGCTTAATTTAAAAATATAATTTAGCAAATAGTTATTTTAGTTATTAAACTTAAATAACTATTTGTTTTTTATGGACTCGTTTGATATAATTCGAGTATATTTTGGAAAGGATCAAAAACGAAAATGGAAGTATATGATACAGCTAATAGATTGGCAGAAGAAATAAGAAAATCTGACCAATATTTAACTTTTAAAAATATTAAAGATAGATTATTTAATGATCCACAAATGAAAAGCAAAATAATGGAATTCGAAACATTAAAGCAAGAACTTCAATTAATGGAAGTAAAGCAACAAAATAAAGAAGAAATCAATGAGAATGATAAAAAAGTTAAGCTTATTAAGCTATATAATGGACTTGTTGAAGATAAAGATATCAAAGCTTATTTTGATGCTGAAATTGCTTTTAATCAAATGATGATAGACCTTAATAAAATTATTGGAGATAGCATAAAAGATGTGCTATTTAATGGCTAACAATTTTGGAGGAACAAATGAAGACTAATGTGTCATGGCAATCTAGTGATGATTCAAGAACAGCAGGAAAATCAATTGCCAAAAAAGCAGTGCTAGATTTGGAAAGAACAAAAATAGCTTTTTTATTTAATAGTAGTAAATATGATCAAGAGGCAGTTCTAAATGGAGCCAAAGAAGAATTGGGAACAGCTCCTATTATTGGATGTACAACAAGTATTGGTTTATTTACTTCAGAAGGCTTTATTTCTTCCGAAGATGGTTTTTCAGGAATGCTAGCAATTGGTGACAATATAATGGAGGCTACAACAGGGGCTTGCACCAGACTTGTAGATGCAAGAGATTCTGCAAAGTATGCAATATTAGAAGCATTAAAAAAACATACTAAAAAAGGAAGACCAAATTATTGTTTTATGTTTTGTACTCCTGGGGCTGAAGAAGAATATCAAAAAGGAATATTTGAAACTATAGGGAGTATTCCTATATTTGGTGGAGTAGCTTCAAGTGATACTACAGATGGTCAAGCTAAAGTATTTACAGAAAATGCACTAATAAATGAAGGAGTAGCAGTAGCTCTTATATATACTGATAAAAATATTGAGAATTGGTTTGATGGAAAATATCATGAAACTACTAAATGTGGAATTATTACAGATGTTGGCAGTAATCATAGAACAATAAAGCAAATTGATTCCAAAGATGCATTTAAAGTTTACTCAACATGGAATAATAAAAAAATGTCTGAAATGAAAGATGAAAATCTATATAAAGAATTCATTCTTCATCCATTAGGAATAAAAACAGTTGATGGAAGTAGTACCATTATTAGACAACCTATTTCTATAACAGAAAATAATGAAATAGAGGTAAATGAAAACGTATATATCAATAATGGGATAATAAAGATGACAGCGACTAAAGAAGAATTAATGAATGCTCCTAATGCTGTTATTAGAAAGTTTTTAGATAATCTTAGAGTAGAAGGAAAAGAAGTAAATTCTTTAATACTTCTACATAGTGGGAAAAGACTAATAGATTTTAGTGAAGAAGACATATCTTATATAGCTGAGTCAATCAAAAGTGCAGCAAATAAAATTCCTTTCATAATGCCACTTACTTTTGGTGAATTTGGTGTAACTGATACAGGTTCTAATCTTTGTGGTGATTTAATGATGACTTTTGTTGCTATTTGCAATAACTAAAAGGAGAGTTTATGGAGAGATTTATATTAAATGAAACTTCATATTTTGGAAAAGGTTCAAGGAAAGTTCTAGTAGAGGAAATAAAGAAAAGAAACTTTTCAAGTGTTCTAGTAGTAACTGATGAAGAACTATTTAAAATAGGTGTATCAAGTAAAATAACAGATATGTTAGAAGCGGAAGATATAAAGTATAGTGTATTCCATGATGTAAAGCCAAATCCAACAATTCAAAATGTAATGGATGGCGTAAGAGAATATACTAATATGGGAGCAAACTTAATTGTTGCTATTGGTGGAGGCTCTAGCATAGATACAGCAAAAGGAATAAGTATCTTAGTAAACAATCCAGATAGAACATTGGAAGATTTAAATGGTGTTTCTAATACTATAAATAGAGGAGAACCACTTATTGCTATACCAACAACAGCTGGAACAGCAGCAGAGGTAACAATAAATTATGTAATTACTAATACAAAAACGCAAACTAAAATGGTTTGTGTTGATGAGAATTCAATTCCAATTGTTGCAATTGTAGATAGTGAATTAATGGCATCAATGCCAGAATCACTTGCTGCGGCAACAGGAATGGATGCTTTAACACATGCAATCGAAGGATATATTTGTGTTAATGCAAATACTATGAGTGAAATGTTTTCTATGAAAGCTATTCAATTATTATATGATAATTTAGAAGATGCTATTTTCTATGATGATGAAGAAGCTTTAGATAAAGTAGCATATGCACAATATATAGCTGGTATGGGTTTTTCAAATGTAGGACTTGGAATTGTTCATTCTATGGCACATCAATTAGGAGCAATTTATGATACACCACATGGTATTGCGAATGCACTATTATTACCAACAGTTATGGAATTTAATGGTGAGAATTGCGAAGAAAAATTCAGAAAGATATTAATAGAAGCTTTCCATGTTGAAGCATCAGAATTTACTAAAGAAGAAGTAATAAAAACTTTATGTGAAAAAATACAAGAATTATCAAGCAAACTTAAAATAAATCAAAGACTTAGAGATGTTGGAGTAAAACAAGAAGACTTTGAAATGTTAGCTGATAAAGCTATGCTTGATCCATGTAAACCTGGTAATCCAAGAGAGGTTACTAAGGATGATTTTATAAATCTTTATAGGAAGGCTTGGTAAAATATACCAAAGATAGTTAGGAGGAAATAATGAGTAACCCAAATATTTCAAACGAAGAAATGCAAAGAAGTTTTGATATTATTAGTAAGATGGGAGCATATTACGATAATAAGATTGTTGGACAAAAACATCTAAAGTTAGCTCTACTTACAGCTTTTATAGCAAATGGACATATTTTACTTGAGTCAGTTCCTGGTTTAGGAAAAACAACTGCAGCTAAGACATTAGCAGATTCAGTTTCAGGTTCTTTTTCAAGAATTCAATGTACACCAGATATCCTACCTAGTGATATAGTAGGAACTCAAATATATAATAGTCAAACTGGTACATTTGAAACTCAATTAGGACCTGTCTATGCAAATTTTGTACTATTAGATGAAATAAATAGATCAAGTTCAAAAACTCAAAGTGCCATGCTTGAGTGTATGGAAGAAAAACAAGTTACTATTGGAGGAAAGCTATATAAGATGCCAGATGTATTTTTAGTAATGGCTACTCAAAACCCAATAGAACAAGAAGGAACATATCTATTATCTGAAGCTCAACAAGATAGATTTTTATTAAAAGAAAAAATAGAATATCCTACTGCAGTAGAAGAATATGAGATATTAAATAGAATAGAGAAAAATGTTTTTGTAAAAACAGAATCAACAGTTACAATTGATGACTTAAAGTATATACAAAATGTAGCAAAAAAAATATATATTGATGATTCAATCAAGCATTATATTACAGAAATAATTAGTGCTACAAGAAATGCTTCTAGTGTAATAAGCAAAGATTTAGCTTCTTACATTGAAATGGGAGCTAGCCCTAGAGGATCTATTACATTAATGAAAATTGCTAAAGCTATAGCATTAATAAATGGTAGAGATTATGTAGTTCCTGATGATGTTAAAGCTCTTATATATAGTGCTTTAAGACATAGAATTACATTAAATTATTCAGCCGTTGCTGATAATGTTCAACCAGAAGCAATTATAAATGCTTTAATTAATTCTATTAGAACACCTTAAATTTAGAAAAGGATAAGATATGTTAAAAAGTTATATTAACAGAGTTAAAGCTAATATTCAAATATATTCAAATAAAAAGACAAAGAATATATTAGAAGGATCTTATAAATCAATTTACTATGGAAGAAGTTTGGACTTTGAAGATCTTAGAGAATATAACTATGGTGATAATGTAAAAGACATCGACTGGAAATCTTCATCAAGAACGGGAAGACTTCTAGTTCGTAGATATATTGCTGAAAGAAAGCATTATGTTTTAATTCTTTTAGATAGTGGTAAAAAAATGGATGCAGATACAGAAAGTGGAGCTTCTAAAAAAGAAGTTGCCTTACTTACTGCAGGAACACTTGCTTATGTAGCTTATAAAAATCATGATGAAATTGGCTTTATGTTTAATAAGAATAATAGAATATCATTTCATGATTTTAAAACATCAGAAACTAGTATTGAGCTAGGTTTACATGATTATGATGTGAATGGAATGGAAGGAAATACTGATGACTCTTGCGTAGAAAAAGACCTTGATTTCATTTTACATAATATTAATAAAAGTATGATTATTTTTGTTATTACAGATAGATTTGGAACTAGCAATATTAAGGCAGATACATTAAAAAAGCTTGGTATAAAAAATGATATTTTTATTATTAATATAGCAGATTCCCTAATGACAGGTGAAGGTAGTTTTGACATAGATGCTAATTCTTATATTCCATTAAATTGGGTAAAAGATGATAGACTTCATCAAGCTGAACTTGATTTAAGAAAAGAAATTGATGGTAGAAATAAAGAAAAAATTAAGCAAGCGAAAGCCTCTACTTGTGTTATTGATACTAAGGAAGAGGTAGTACCAAAGATAATAGAATTAATAGAAAGGCGACGCGATGAATATAGACGTTGAGTTACAAGATCCATATATGTTTTCAACATGGCCTATTTATCTAACATTAGGCCTTTTTGCTTTTTCTCTTATTGTTGTTGCTGTTTATTTTCTTTTATTAAGGAAGAAAATAAAAGATAAACCAATAGAAATTAAGAAGCCTCCAATGAGTTTAGTGGCCGGAATTAAGAAAAAGTATTTAGATGCTTTAATCAAGATTGAAGATGATGTAACAAAAGGCAAAATTGATAATAGAAAAGCATATAGAGAACTAAGTTCAGTAATTAGATTATTTGTTTTTGACATGACTGGAATTAAAGTTCAAAACTATACTTTAACTGAAATTTCTATTTTAAAAATAAAACCACTTACTACATTAGTTGCAGAATATTATTCACCTGAATTTGAAGAAGGTGAGAATGGAAATATTAAAAGTTCATTAGATAAAACTAGAGGAGTAATTCAAAGATGGAGATGAAATATCCAATATTTTTTGTAATTGGATTAATTCTTTTTGTAATAGCATTCTTTGTTGGAAAGAAAAAGAAAACTAAATATAAAACGGGAAAAAGAATTGCTAATACAAGATATTTAAGAGAATCAAATTATTTTAAATCGCAAATGCGAAAATATAGAATAGTGAATGTAATCACAATTAGTCTTTATTTAATAATTGTACTTAGTTCGTTAGCACTAGCAGCTAGGCCAATTAAGATTTCTAGTAGAAATAGTCAAATGAAGACTAGAGATATATTTTTATGTTTAGATGTTTCAACATCTTGTAGTGAATTAGACTATCAATTAGTAAATGAATTTAGAAAAACTTTATCAGATGTTGATGGAGAAAGAATAGGGATAGTTATATTCAATTGTACACCTAATTTACTTTGTCCATTAACAGAAGATTATGAGTATATAGATTCAATGTTAGAAAAATTATTAAAAGCATTTGAAGTTGTTAATGATTATTATGATAGTTTCTTTCCTATATTATCAAATCAAGATAATTTAGACTTAAGCTATATTTTCTCTGGTACTACTGAAGATAGTTCAAGAGGATCATCTTTAATAGGAGATGCACTAGCAGCGACTGCTTTTGATTTTCCAAAACATGATGAAGATAGAACAAGAATAATAATTCTTGCTACAGATAATGATTTGGAAGGAACTCCACTTATTTCTCTTCCAGATGCTGCAAAAATATGTATTGATAAGAAGATAACAATTTTCGGTATTGCACCAGGAAAAGGTTATGTTAGAAACTTTATGACACCAGATGATGAAGAAGAATTTGGAAGAGTATGTAATGATGCTGGCGGAAAACTATATGAATTAGGCACTTCTTCAAACAATACAATGCATAACATATTTGTTGATATTGAAAAAACAGAGGCAAAAATAATAGAGGGAAATCCAATAACAACAGTTACTGATATGCCTCAAAAACCTTTTTACATTTTAATTGTTGCTACAGTTATTTTAGTTATTATTAAAGAGAAGGAAAAGATATGACAGTAAATCCAATAATTCCTATTCGGACTAATGATTTTTATTTGTATTATTTTAATACCAATAATAATCTTTGTGGGTTTTAAAAGGAAGAAGAAAAAAGTACTTGATACTATTCTAAAAATAATTTCTATTATATTAATATTTATAATTAACCTTAGACCAATGGTATATGTGGGAGAAGAAGAGGTTGTATTAAGCGACCTTGATGTATTACTTGTAATAGATACTACTATAAGTATGTCTGGTCAGGATATGGAATTTGGAAAAAAGACAAGACTAGATAGAGTTAAAGAAGATGCCACTCAAATTATTAATTCTTTGGCTGGTTCTAGATTCGCTTTAATTACAGTTGATAATTATTCAAGAGTTATGATTCCATTCACTTCTGATGCTAGATCTGTTCTTGATGCTATTGATGCATTAAATGTTAAAGATTATTATATGGCAAATCCTTCAAATCCTTCTTTTGCTATCTCTAGTATGAATGAAATTCTACAAAGAAATGGCGATAATAGACAAAGAGCCGTATTTTTCTTTAGTGATGGTGAGCCAACAGATGGAAGAGGAATAGAAACATTTAGTGGGCTTAAAAAATACATTAATAATGGAGCTGTTTTAGGATATGGATCAACTCAAGGAGCAAAGCTTTACTATAATCTAAACTATAGTGTAAATGAAGTTAGGGTAGTAAAAGATCCAACTAATAATTATGAAGATGCAGTTTCATATATTTATGAAGATGTTCTTAGAACTATTGCAGGACAACTAGGCTTAGATTATTATAATATGTCAAATGATAAATCTAGATTAGATAGTAAACTTTCACAAATTATTTCGGTAAAAGAAAATGGAATAGAAACTACTGGAACTAAGAAAGTGTATGGTGATATATATTATATTTTTGCTATCATTTTAGTAGTAGTTCTTATAATTGAATTTTGGAGATTTATGAGGGGGACATATGGCAAATAAAAAAAGAAAAATATTAGATATAGTCCTTGTTTCTCTTGCTATTATATTATTCTTGCTTTTTGTAAAATCTATTTTTGGATATTTTGTTAATAAAAGTTTTGTGGATCATTTTAAAGATGGAACTTATAATAAAGCATTTGAAGATCTTTTAGTAGGAACTACTTTATTTGAAAGATATGTTCCAATATATAATAGAGGGAACCAATATTATGATGAAGGGGATTATGAAATGGCAGCTACTTATTATCAAGCAGCTTTAGATGAAGATCCTCCTGAAGGAAAAGAATGTGATATAAGAGTTAATTATGCACTTGCGCTTATACATATGCTAGATCCTGAAACATATGCAAACGAAGAAAATGCAGCACAATCTTGGCAAATAATCGAAACAGCAGAATATGTGCTGGTGGAAGAAGGATGTGCCAAATTTAGACCAGAAGAAGGCCATGATGAAACTGCTCAAAAACTATTAGATGAGATTGAAAAACTAAAAGAGAATTTACCACCACCACCTCCTTCAAATGAGACATCTAACAATACTCAAAACAGTAGTGGGGGACAAAATAGTAATGACACCAATGAACAAAATAGTTCTAATGGAGGAAATTCTACAGAGAATAATACAGAAGAAGATCCATATAATGGATTAGAGAATGAAATAAGAGGACTACAACAAAATACAATTGATCAAAGACAACAATCATTGGATGAAGATGAACAAGTTTATGGTAATGCTGCTTCTGGAAGAAAGTATTATCAAAAGAATTGGTAAATAAAAATTATAATAATTATTATTATTAAAAACTTAAAAAAAAAAAAAAGAATATCATAGTAACTATGATATTCTTTTTGTTTATTAATATTATTATATATTTTTTATGTTTTTTAGAATTCACAATTTTTTGGTGTTCTTGGATAAGGTATAACATCTCTAATATTTTGCATACCTGTAACATACATCATCATTCTTTCAAATCCTAATCCAAATCCTGCATGTGGTACAGAGCCGTATTTTCTTAAATCTAGATACCACCAATAATTAGCTTGATCCATCTTTAATTCATTCATACGTGCTGTTAATTTTTCTAAATCATCTTCTCTTTGACTACCACCAATTAGTTCTCCAATTCCAGGAACTAACATATCAGATGCAGCTACAGTTTTATTATCTGGATTCATTTTCATATAGAATGCTTTTATTTCTTTTGGATAATCAGTAACAAAAACAGGTTTCTTAAATATTTTTTCACTTAAATATCTTTCATGTTCTGTTGCTAAATCAACGCCCCAAGAAACTTTATATTCAAATTCATCATTATGCTTTTCTAGTTCTTTAACAGCATCAGTATATGTAATTCTACCAAAAGGCTCTTTAATAGTTGTATTTAATTTATCTATTAAACCAGGACTAATGAATTTATTAAAGAATTCAATTTCTTCTGGAGCATTATCTACTACATATTTAGTAATATATTTTACCATGTCTTCTGCTAAATCTATATCATCATTTAAATCAGCAAAACATATTTCTGGTTCTATCATCCAAAATTCTGCAGCATGTTTTACAGTATTTGAATCTTCAGCTCTAAATGTTGGACCAAATGTATAAACATTTCTAAATGCAGTTGCATATGTCTCTGCCTCTAATTGACCACTAACTGTTAAGTGAGCATTTTTATTAAAGAAGTCTTGGCTGAAATCTATATTTTTATCAGCTGATTTTGGAGTTCCTTTTAAATCATTTGCTAAATCGAATGAAGTAACAGTAAACATTTCTCCAGCACCTTCAGCATCACTGGCTGTGATGATAGGGGTGTGAACATATACGAAATCTTTTTCTTGGAAGAACTTGTGTATTGCATATGATAAAAGAGATCTTACTCTAAATGTTGCACTAAATGTGTTTGTCCTTGGACGAAGATGAGCAACTGTTCTTAAATACTCTAATGAAGTATTTTTCTTTTGAATAGGGTAGTCTAAATCTGCTACATCAACTATGTCTACTTTAGTAGCGTGTATTTCAAAAGGTTGTTTAGCATTAGGAGTTTCAACTAATTTTCCTTCAACTACGATAGAAGAAGAAATTGATAACTTTTCGATATCAGAATAATTTTCTAAATCGGCATCAAATATAATTTGTATATTCTTGAAGAATGTACCATCATTCATTTCTATAAAGCCAAAATTTTTTGAAGATCTAACTGTTCTAACCCAACCAGAAACAATTATATCTTTATCTATATATTTCTTTGCATTCTTATAAATTTCTCTAACTAGTATTGTCTTTTTCATAAATTATCCTTTCATAAAAATAGTTATAGGAAGGTGGTACTTCCTATAACTTATCTTTAGTAAAATTATATATATAAATTATTGTTGTACTTGTTGTTGTTGCTCTTGCACTTGTTGCTGTTGTTGCTGTTGTTGCTGTGCTTGTCCATCAGTTGGCTCTGGAGTATTTGGATCCTCAATAGGAGGATTTACTATTTCGTTGTCAGCAGCTACTTGATTTTCAAGAATTGCATTTGCAGTAGCAGCATCATTTAAATCGTTTGCAACAGTATTGCCAACTGTATTTGTGTTTACTCCTGAAGCATTCTTAGTAATTGATGTTAAAATCTTTAAAACATTTTGATGAACTTCAGGTTCAGAACTTGTATCCAAATTCTTAAGTTCAAAGAAGAATACAACATCGTCAGTAGGTGCAGATAAATAGATATAGTAGAATCTTGTTACAACAGATGAACTAGCGTTACCTCCTGTAGAGTTTTGAGCTAAATCACCAGCTGTTGTAGAAGATGTATCTGGTAAATCTGCAAATGCATAATATAATTTTTGAGAATTTGTTAATTGGAAAGAACCACTTTCTAAAGCAGTTAAGGTTCCAAGTTGACCAACGCTGTTTTGTTGAGAAGTAGCTATACACATTTCATATAGTACTTGTAAACCTTGAGATGTTCCAACATCAACTCCACTTTGTTCAAATAGTGATTTAATAGGTTTTGCATTGAAATCATATTTTAAAGTATGTTGTCCGTCACTTATTTGAATAATTTGGTTGCCAGATGCATCAGCAGTTGTGTTATCTATAGACCAAGTATTTGCATCATAAGAAAAATAGTAATCTTCACAGAAGTTTATTTGCTCAGTTCTTGCTGCTGGTGGAGCAGGAGTTGCATTAGCTACTGGAGTAACTTTATTTTCGGTAACGTTTTGAGGTTCTGAACCACCAATATTTATAACGCCTGTTGCAATCAAAATTATTAATACTAAAACAATTAATGCTAAAACAATACCAATTATTAAAAATGTCTTTTTATTAGATTTAGGCTTTGGAGCACTAAAGTTTGATTCATCAGTATTAAAGTTAGCATTAGTTTGTGCTGGTCCCTCGGCAGGAGGAACAGGAGCATTTATAACTGAATTAGGATCTGAAGGATCTAATTGCATATTTTGATTCAAACTATTTGGGTTAGGTCCCATCATATTAGGATCAAATCCCATTGCATTAGGGTCTTGATACATCATATTAGGATCATATCCCATTGCATTAGGATCTTGGTACATGCCTTGGTTCATCATGTTAGGATCCATACCCATTTGGTTAGGATCTTGATACATACCTTGATTCATCATGTTAGGATCAGCACCCATTTGGTTAGGATCTTGATACATACCTTGGTT
>OCVV011288889.1_pt1 | contig 68839 bp, 51 predicted proteins | sample 1539721 | NCBI WGS metagenome assembly OCVV01 (sample SAMN02144230, study PRJEB22623) | gut metagenome | biome: sheep rumen | host: Ovis aries | place: New Zealand
TTGCTGAACAGAAGGAAATCTTCAAGGCACAGATGGATCAGGACGAAAAGATGGCTGGTAAGCCTGAGAACGTTAAGGAAGGAATTCTCCAGGGTAAGATTAACAAGCACCTTGCAGAAATCTGTTTCGAAGACCAGATGTTCGTAAAGGACGACAAGAAAACTGTAACAGCTAAACTTGCAGAAGTTGGAAAGGAAGCTGGTGCTTCTTTGAGCTTCGCTACAGCAAAACTTTTTGTACTTGGTAAGTAATTAATTATTTACAAAAAATAACGTCATTGCGAGGAACGAAGTGACGAAGCAATCTACAAACATGGATTGCTTCGCTTCGCTCGCAATGACGGAACAAAAGTGTCATTGCGAGCATGAAGAGCAAAGCAATCAACGCACGCAATGACGAACAAATTAGGAGATTACTATGGCAGAAACAATCGAAGCACGCATGGACAAAACTATTGCTTCTTTAAAGGATTCTTTTAACACAATCAGAACTGGACGCGCAAATGCCGCAATTTTTGATAAGGTTCGTGTTGATTATTACGGAACAAAATCACCCTTAAATCAGGTTGCAACAATCGCAATTCCTGAAGCACGTTCTGTCATCATCACTCCTTTTGACAAATCACTTATTACTGAAATTGAAAAAGCAATTCAGATGGCAGACCTTGGGTTGAACCCATCAAACGACGGAAAAGTAATCCGCATTGCAATTCCTGCTCTTACTGCAGATCGCCGTAAGGAACTTGTTAAGCAGGCTAAAACTGTTGCAGAAAACTCACGAACTGCTATCCGCAACATTCGCCGCGACGGAAACGACGACCTCAAGAAACAGCAGAAAGATGGAACACTCACAGAGGACGGACTTAAAACAGAAACTGACAAGCTTCAGAAGCTTACAGATAAATACATCGAAGAAATAAACAAGATTTACGATGCAAAAGAAAAGGACATTTTGCAGAACTAATGGCTGTTGATAAAGAAAATCTTCCGCTGCACGTTGCAATTACTATGGACGGCAACGGAAGATGGGCACAACAAAGAAAACTACCCCGCACATCGGGACACGACGAGGGTCTTCGAACTGCTAAACGAATTGTAAAAGCAGCAAGCGACCTCGGAATTAAATATTTAACACTCTATGTATTCTCAACAGAAAACTGGAAACGTGCCGAACAGGAAGTAGGTTTCTTAATGAATCTAATTCATACTCATCTTTGTGGCGAACTTGCTTTTTATAAAGAAAATGGAATCCGAGTTCGTCACATAGGGAATTTTGAAGCCCTTCCTCAAAGTATTCAAAAAGACATTAAACAGGCAATGGATGATACAGCAGACTTTAAGGGTATGACTGTAAATCTTGCCATTAACTACGGCGGACGAGACGAAATTATCCGCGGAATCAAAAAAATCCTCAATAATAAAATAACACCTGACCAGCTGGATGAAAAACTATTCTCCAGTTATCTTGATATGCCGGAATGTCCTGATGTGGATGTTCTTATTCGAACTGGTGGAGAACAACGCTTAAGCAATTATCTTTTGTGGCATGTTGCTTACGCTGAACAGATATATACAGATACTCTATGGCCGGATTATTCAAACGAAGAGTTTTATTCAAACATTGAATCTTTCCAGCATAGAAACAGACGATTTGGAGCCGAAAAACCGGCTGCTAAAAAAGGAAAATAATATGAGTAAAGTTGCTAAAAGACTTTTAACATTTTTTATAGGACTTCCCCTTGTAATTGCAATTGTTTTCTGTGATTACCTTTACCATTTACCATTACAGATTATAGTTGCAATTTTTGCAGTTCTGGGAGCAAATGAATTTTATAAAATGGCTTCTACAAAAGTCACCTTGTTTGCAAGGGAATTAATTCTTATTGGAACAGCTATTCTTCCATTTGCTTGTTATACCTTTATTCTTTCAGGACTTTCACTTGATATTTCTCCATGGCTTTTTATTACAATTTCCATTCTTTTGATGGGAATTGAATGCTTACATGCAAAATCCTTTGAAAACTCCCTTATTAAAATCGCTTCTTCTTTTTTGATTATATTTTACTGTGGATTCTTAATGACTTTCCTTTCAAGAATGACTATTCTGCCGGATTCAAAATATATAATCAGTTTATTTCTGATTTTTGTATTTATGTGTGATTCAGCAGCATGGTTCTTTGGCATTCTTTTTGGTAAATCAACAAGAGGATTTATTGCAGCAAGTCCTAACAAAAGTCTTGTAGGCTTTCTTGGCGGCATTGCAGGTTCTATTGCTTCTGGCTGTTTATTTAAATTTATTTTCCCGGAAGTATTTACAATCTCATATCCTCGTTTAATCATTCTTGGTTTAATAACTTCGCTTGCTGCAATTATTGGAGACCTTATAGAATCGGTTTTCAAACGTTCATGCAACGTAAAAGATAGTGGAAATTTAATTCCTGGACGCGGCGGCATTCTTGATTCAATTGATTCAATTTTAATTGCTGCTCCTATTTTCTTTATTGGTTATAATTTCTTGTTCTAATAGATGCTCGGGTCTAGCCCGAGCATGACACGGTATTTATATGAAAAAGGTATTAGTTCTTGGATGTACAGGTTCAATTGGTAGCAGTACACTTGATATTATAAATAATCAAAGTGATGAATTCTGTGTATGCGGACTTCAAGCCCACTCGAATAAAGAAAAACTTCAGCAGTTTTCTAAAGACTATAACTGCCCTATTCTACTCACCTGCGAAGATAATTCACCAGAAGCATTTCAAAAGCTTATAGATGATTCTAAGCCAGACATAGTAGTAAACGGAATTGCTGGTGCTGCAGGTTTAATGCCATCAAAGGTTGTATTAGAAAACGGAATTGATTTAGCCTTAGCTAACAAAGAAACAATTGTAATGGCAGGTCCTTTAATTAAAGAACTTGCAAGAAAAAATAACGCACAGCTTCTTCCAGTAGATTCTGAGCATTCAGCAATTTTTAATCTGACTCAGCGAATCGGAATGAAAAACATTTCTAAAATCGTAATTACAGCAAGTGGTGGACCTTTTAGAACTTACACAAAAGAACAGCTTGAAAATGTAACTCTAGAACAGGCCTTAAAACATCCTACCTGGAATATGGGTAAAAAAATTACGATTGATTCTTCTACTCTTGCAAACAAAGGTCTTGAAGTAATAGAAGCAGCATTTCTTTTTGATGTTACAGCAGATCAGATTCAGGTTGTTGTGCATCCGCAGAGTTTGATTCATTCTCTTGTGCGTACAAATGATGGCGAGCTTTATGCACAGATTTCTGAACCAGATATGAAACATCCTATTTTATGTGCCCTCAACTGGCCGGAAAACAAACCTTCTTATATGCAGCAGTTTGATTTATTTGATCAGACAATGACTTTCTTTAAGCCTCGCATGGAAGACTTTCCGCTTCTTTCTTACGCTTTTGAATGTGTAAAAGAAAAGAAGTGTTACCCTATTGCCTTTAATGCAGCAAATGAAGTTGCAGTACACGCCTTTATTGACGGAAAAATCAACTATCCTTCAATTACAAAAATTGTTCGTTCTGTACTTAATCACGACTGGAAAACTCCACTCGATTCTTTTGAAACAGTTTTTGAAGCAGATAAAAAAGCACGTCGCCTTGCATCGGAGCTGATATGAAATGGCTCTACGGCATTCTCTGCCTTTTCTTTTTAATTATTTTTCATGAATTTGGACATTTTCTTGCAGCAAAACTTTTTGGCGTAAAAGTTGAAAGTTTTTCTGTAGGCTTTGGTCCAATTCTTTTACACAGAACTATAAATGGAACTGATTACCGTCTTTCTTTGATTCCACTTGGCGGATATTGCGGAATGAAGGGAGAAAAAGATTTTCAAAAAGCAATAGAAGAAAAATTACCTGCAGTTGAAGCAGAACCAGATTCACTTTATGGAATTCACCCATTTAAGAGAGCTTTAATTGGCTTTGCAGGCCCTTTTTTCAATTTTATATTTGCAGTGATTGCATGCAGTTTAATTAATGGCATTGGATACACCTATTATACATATTCAAATAAAATCCTTATAAATGAAAATGTTACTTCGAGTGCAGCAAGAAATGCCGGTATTATTTCAGGTGATGAAATAATTTCAATCAATAATAAAAAAATAGAAGATTTTTCAGAATTGATTGAACAGATTTCTTCCAGACCAGATGAAGATGTAAAAGTAAAAGTCTTGCGTAACGGCGAAGAACTCGAATTTGTTATTCATACAGAAATGGATAAATCAACTGGAACTGGAAAAATTGGAGTTGCTGCAGATACTTCTAACGTACTCGAAAAAGAATCTCCAAAGTACGGATTTTTTGGTTCAATAGGACATGGATTTATTGACGCAGTTAATAATACGACGCTTACAGTAAAAAGTATTGGAATTCTTTTTAAGGGTGTAGATATGGATAAGGCTGTATCCGGCCCGGTTAGAGTAACTGACATGCTCGGTTCTACTGTAAAAGAAGGCTTTTCTGCTGGAATCAAAATTGGCTTTGTAAGTCTGTTCAGTTTGATGAGTGTAATCAGTATTTCACTGTTTATTATGAACCTACTTCCAATACCAATTCTTGACGGAGGATTGATTTTGATAGCATTAATTGAAATCATCATCCGAAGAAAAATTAATCCACGACTCCAATACTATGTTCAGTTTATTGGCTTGGCATTTATAATTTTTATATTTATCATAGGGCTGAAGGGCGATATATCATTTTTTATAAACAGAGGTAAATAAATGAAAAAACTTTTTACTTTGATTTTTAGTGCACTTTTTATTTTTTCTCTTGAAGCACAATCACATATTTCTACTCAATCGCATCAAGGACAGGTAACTCAAATTGCTCCAGTTTCTACCCGGGGAACAGACGGTACTTACTACAGTGCTTCTGATGACGGCTTTGTTATAAAATGGACCTTTGACGGACAGGGAGAACATTATCAGTTTTCTGATGTAGCAATTAAATTGATTGCAGTTTCTCCAAATGGAAATGAAATTGCCCTTTACGAAACAGACGGTGGTTCTATAAATCGAATTACAGTATGGGACTGGAAAACCCTGTCACGAAAATATCTTAAAAAGTTTTCTGATTCAATTACATCACTTACCTACTCTGCCAATGGCACATACTTAATTGCGGGAACAGCAACTGTAGATGGTGCAGTGTTTATAAGAACACAAGGCTGGCAGATGGTTGATAAAATCAAAGAAAATACTGGAATTGTAAGCTACATTCATACAAGTAAAACAGAAAAGACTTGTGTATTCTATTCACCGTCTGGAACACTTTCTTTCTATAATCTTGCAACCGGAAAACTTAAACAGAAAATGCAGATTGTAAAAGGTTTAAGCCAGACAGTTATGTACAACGAAAACCGATATTTCGCTGGTGTAAGAGATAACACGATTTATATTACCTTCTCTGGAAAAACAATTGCTTCTATTCCGGCAAATAATCCAATCATCATTTCTACAGAAGCTGATTATAATCTCTTTTACCTTGAAAATGACGGACGCAGTAATTATGAAGTTAAAATGATTGAAAGCAAGGAAGAAAATCTTGTTTCTAATCCTAGACTGGTAAAAACACTTAAGGGGCCTCGTGGTTCTGCTGTTATTACTACTGCTATTAAAGATGCTACCAATATTTATTTTGGCGGAAGAAATGGTTCTGTTTATCAGACCGAAGCTGAAGCTACAATTACAAGCAGCAACATGACTGAACTTACGGAAGATACATATTCAAAAATCTATGGAATGGCTCCGGCTGAAACTGATTTTTACTTCCTTACATCTAATTCAATTTACAGTTCTTCTTATGATACCGGGGTAATTTCAAAGCTTGCTTCTACTAACGGCGAATCTGAAATTATTGCATATAAAGACAATTCAGTTATTTTATGGAGCCAGTCGGATAAGTCTCCAATAATACTTCTTGACCTCGATAAAAAGAGCTCTAAAACTTTGTTTACTCCCAAAAATAATGTTCAAAAAGTACGACTTTGTACTGTAGAAGATAACGATTATCTTATTGAAATTGAAAGTAATTCTGTAGTAAATCTTTTTGATATGCAGGAAGGTACGTTCCGCGAAGTCTATTCCGGAACTGGTATTCAGGATGCAGTTTATATGAATAATAAGCTGATTTACATTGCAAAATCGGCTGCTACAAATCCGCAGACTCCGCTTTTGACTGTAAATCCTCAGACTATGGAAACTGTTCCTCTTAACATCAAAGGTAACGTAACTTACGCCTTGAGCACTGACGGAAAAACTATTTACGGTTTGAATATTATTTCTGATGACACTGGCCGAAACACTTATGTATTCTCATTTAATGTTTATACAAAACAGATGACAAATATTTTGAAATTTGCGGAAGAAGATGCAGAAGCCTTTACATATTTGAGCGGTAATAATCTGTTTACCAACATTGGCCGAAACAAAGTGTATTGTTATAATCTTTCTACAAAGAAGAGATTTTCATATAACCGCTCTGCTTCGATTCCTAAGACAATTTGTACAAATAGCCGTCGTGCAGTTATTTTGAATTCAAATGGTAGCATTTCGTGGTGTGGAACTACAGACAGTAAACTTTTGGCCGACTGGTATCTTACTAAAGATGACCAGTGGTATGAATTTTAATTGAATGTCATTGTCGGGCTTGACCCGACAATCTGTATAAAACAGTGATAAATAGATTTCCGGGTCAAGCCCGGGAATGACACATATTATATGATTATTTCCAGTCCGCGGTGTTTATACCGCAGCCACGCATTAGGGCATCTGAATAGATTCCGACGTAGTTTTGTGCACTTGTGTCCCAGCTGAAGTTTTTCTGCATGCCGCGAATCTGCATCTTTTTGATGTGGTCTTTTTTGTTGTAATAAGCCCAAACAGCCCAGCCAACGGTATCGTAAACAGCACCTGGAGTTAATGCATCAAACAGGAAGCCTGTTCCGTCCCCGCTAAACTCATTATACTGCTCAACTGTATCTGCAAGACCACCCGTTCGGCGAACGATTGGCAAAGTTCCGTAAAGCATTGAGTACATCTGATTTAAGCCACAAGGCTCGTAACGAGAAGGCATAAGGAAGAAATCAGAACCAGCTTCAATAAGATGTGAAAGTGATTCGTCATAACCGATATATGCACGAAGATTAGGCAACTTTGATTGAAGTGCATTAATTTCATCTTCGCACCATTTTTCTCCGCTTCCAAGAATTGCAAACTGAACATCCATATTTGCACAGATACTGTAAATGCTTCCGTAGCCAGGAGCAAATACTTCTGCAATACCCTTCTGATCTGCAAGACGTGTTACAATTCCGATTAATGGAACATCTTTTTTAACAGGAAGCCCCATTCTCTTTTGAAGTTCAGCTTTACACTTTGCTTTATTTGCTAAATCTTTATAGCTGAAGTTTGCAGGAAGAAGTTTATCTGTTTCCGGATTCCAGGTTTCGAGGTCACAGCCGTTGAGCACACCGCGAACTACATCTGAACGAACTCGAAGCAATCCGTCTAACCCAAAGCCACCTTCTGCACTCTGCATTTCTCCTGCATAAGTTGGAGAAACTGTTGTAATCATGTCAGCACAGGAAATTCCTGCCTGTAAAAGATTTATACTTCCGTTACGTTCAAAGCCCGCACCATGATAAAGATTCCAGTCTAATCCCAATGCAGGATATGAATCTTTTCCGTACCAGCCCTGATAACCAAGATTATGAATTGTAAGAACACTTGCTGTGTGAGCAAAATATCCGTTACGGCAAACATGCTTCAAAAGAACGGGGACAATACAGCAGAACCAGTCATGTGCATGCATGATATCCGGATACCAGCCTAAAAGACGGCAGAGCTGGAAAGCACCGTGACACAAAACAGCAGAACGGTAAGGATTATCGTGAAAATCTGGTTCAGCTTTGGTTCCATAAATACCGTCGCGGCCAAAGCACTGCTCGTGGTCAATAAAATAAACAGGTACGTCGGTTCCAGGAAGCGGTGCCTCATATACCTTTACCCAGGTTTCTATTGTTCCGGCAGCTACAGCCAGCGGAGCTTCAATTGCCTTAAGTTTGCTTCGGTCTATTTTATAATAGCGAGGCATTACGATTCGAACATCGTGTCCCTGTTTTCTGAGATTTATTGCAAGAGCAGAAACAGCATCGGCAAGTCCACCAGTTTTTGCGAAAGGAACTGTTTCTGATGTTACCATTAAGATTTTCATAGTTTTTTCTCCCTTATGACGTTATTTACTCATGAACGGCTTTGTAGAAGGCCCCGCGGCTATTCAATATTGACTGTTCAGAACAGCAGTAAGCAATTCTGAACCAGCCTTTACCAGCAAATCCGCTTCCTGGTGCACAGAGAATGTTGAATTTCTTCAGATGATTTGTAAATGCCATATCATCATCATTCCATTTATCCGGACATTTTACCCAGAGATAGAAGGCACCTTCCGGTTTTGCATATTTAAGACCTGCATAGTCCATAACTTCGCAGATTTCTTTCATGCGCTTTTCGTAAGTTGAAAAATCGCATTCTGCATCCCAGCTTTTTGCAATAACCTTCTGGAAAAAGGCCGGGCAGTTTACAAAGCCAAGAACTCGAGTACAGAAAATTGCGGCTGCCATAAAATCAGCTTTTTCAGGGCATTTTGGATTTATACAGACATAACCAACTCGCTCGCCCGGAACACTCAGATTCTTTGCAAAAGAAGTTGCAATTACAGCATATTCATATTTGTCAAAAACTGTGGCAACTTTCTTGCCATAAGTAATGTCACGGTAAGGTTCATCACAAATCAGATATGGATAGCGGCCAGTTTTTGCGCCAAACTCTTTTAATGCGTCTGTAAGGGCAATGATATCAGAATCATCATAAATACGACCTGTTGGATTGTTTGGAGAATTGATGAGAACTGCAGCTGTTTTTGGACTCAATGCTGCTTTGATTGCATCAACATCAAGAGAAAAATCTTCCTGTGTTTTTACAGGAACAACTTCTCCATCGTGATTATGAACATAGTTATTGTATTCTGCAAAATATGGGCAAGGAATAACAATTTCTTCGCCGGCATTCAAAAGTGACTTAAGAACAACATTAAGTGCACCACCAGCCCCTACTTCCATTACAACACAGTCTGCAGTTACAGGTACGCCCTGCTCACGGCTTGTTTTTTGAGCCATAGCGGCACGAGTTTCCGGATAGCCGGCATTTGGCATATAACCGTGGCGGAGATGAGTAGTATCAGCGGCAACTTCGCGTACTGCATCAACTACTTTTTGTGGTGGATCAAGGTCGGGGTTTCCAATACTAAAATCATAAACTTTATCGGCACCGTATTTCTGCTTAAGAATGGCACCTTCTTCAAACATCTTGCGGATTACACCGTTCGAAGGACTTTCTACTATTGCTTTAACTTTCTGTGAAATCATAATGGAATATTATAACACATGTTTTGAATACTTGCAAAATGGATTGCTTCGCTACGCTCGCAATGACGATTGATCTGCGCTCGCAATGACGATTTAGATTTAAGTGTAATTAATTGAATAGTTATGTGTTTTAGAATATAATAGGAGGATACTTATGAAAAAGATTACTCAACTTTTCCTTATTTCAACAATCTTAATTGCCTCAATTTTTGCAGATCCTTTTAACAGTAAATTAACAGAAGATGAACGTGCAACAATTTCAACAGGCGAAATCATCATTAAAAATATCAATTACGAAAAGAATATCTGCCTTAAAAAGGGTATGAATCCGCTTGGAGATAAGCTTCTGGAAGAAATCAATCATCTTAATCCAAAATATCTTGCAGAAGTAATTCAATATAAACCATACAAGGGAAATGAAGATTTACCACAGCGACTAGAAGCAATTTTGAACAATGTTCCTGAATATGCCGGAATTCCTTATTACTCAGTACGCGCAGAAGCCTGGTATAATCTTTATGATTCAGCTGAAATAAAAGAAGTTATTGAAAATGGCAACTCTAAAACCATCAGGGCTGACCTTTTGATGGAGCCATTTGATGTTGTAAAAGAAGATATTGAGATTACAAAATCTTCTGAAGCTATTCTTTATAGTGCTGTGAACACAAATAAGTTGAGATATCTTGACAAATTTGACTGTATCTGGCCTAAAAAGATGAAAATCTGCATTCTTTTGTTCCGGGATGGAGACAATTGGGTGCTTTATGGAATTGGTGGTGTAAATGCCCCACGCGTTCCGTTCTTTACAGAACGAATTCAAACATCATTCATAAACAGAATTAATACATTCTGTTCATTTATATTTAAGAAGTTTTAATGCACTGTCATTCCGAACTTGTTTCGGAATCTCATTTGCAGAGATGCTGAAACAAGTTCAGCATGACAATATGTTGGGAGGATAATATGATCTGGTTAATCGGTTGCAAGGGAATGCTTGGTAGTGAGGTGGCAAAGCAGCTCGATGAAAAAAAATTACCATGGGTAGGAACAGACCGCGAGGTTGATATTACCGATCCGCAGGCACTTCTTGATTTTACAAATAAAATTGAAACTGCCGCATATTTTCCTTCTGATTTGCGCCGTGCTGAACGTAAAATCCAGTGGATTATTAACTGTTCAGCCTATACAAATGTAGAGAAGGCAGAAGAAGAACCTGAACTTGCAGAAAAACTTAATGCAACGGGACCTCTCAACATTGCCCGCGTAGCACGTGCAAACGGTGCAAAACTCATTCATATTTCTACAGATTATGTATTTGGTGGAAATGGTACACAACCATACACCGAAGATATGCCTAAAGCCCCTCTGGGAGTTTACGGAAAAACAAAGGCTGCCGGTGAAGATGCAATTATGAAGGAGATGAACACTTATTACATTCTTCGCACTGCATGGCTTTATGGATTTGATGGACGTAATTTTGTATACACAATGACAAAACTTATGAACAGCCACGACCAGATTCGTGTAGTAAACGATCAGAAAGGAACCCCAACCTATGCTCCAGATTTGGCTGCAGCAATTCTTAAAATCATAGATAAAAGCGACAATGCAAAATCATTCTTCGGAAAAAACAGTGCACCAGCATATGGAATCTATCATTTTACAGATGAAGGACAGACAAACTGGCACGAATTCGCTTCAGAAATCTATCGCTTAGGCCGTAAATATGGCCGTGTAACTCAGGATTGTGTAGTTAATCCTTGTACAACAGAAGAATACGGAGCAAATGTTCAGCGCCCGGCTTATTCTGTTCTCAGCAAGGAAAAAATCTCAAAAGCTCTTAAACTTAAAATACCAGAATGGCAGACAAGTCTTGAAAAGTTTATTAAGAGTGAAAGATTCAATCCGCTATAAAACCCGATTATTACAATGAAAAAGTTTTTATTATTTGTTCAGGCTTTATTAATTACAGGTTTTCTTTTTTCTCAGGAAATTCTAAACAGCACAGAAGATAAGTATCTGGATTTTCTGACCTTATATGGAATTGTAGAAAAAACTACCCTAACCTATAAAACTCTTTCTGATGCAGTATATCTTCCACGGGGTGAAGAAAATCATCCTTGGGAAGATGCAAAGCTGAACACAGATATTGAGCTTTTTGATTTTGATACATTTGGTTCAAACTGGTTTTTGAATGGGCTCAATAAAAAACTTTCGCTTAGAATCTATTCACCGCAGAATTATTCTAGTTATAATACTACAGCACCATTTGGCCAGAATGACGGCGGATTATGGCAGGGCCGTGGCTTTAATACAGCTATGACAACAGGAATCAGAGCAGAAGGCTTTGGTTTTGAATTAACCTTCCGCCCGCAAATCAGCTTTAGCCAGAATAAGGAATATGAATATCTTGTAAGCGGATATAAATCTGCTGAATATAAAGATAAAGCTGGTAAATACGGTTATGTTTGGGGAAGCTGCGACGCGCCTCAGCGTTTTGGCGACACCTCGTTCTGGAACTATGACTGGGGTGACAGTGAAATCAGATGGAGCTGGCATACTTTTACAGTAGGTTTTGGAACTCAATCAATCTGGCTTGGACCTGCTACACAAAATCCGGTACTTCATTCAAACAATGCTGCTTCATACCCTAAATTTGACGTGGGATTAAGAAAGACAGCTGTAATCATCCCAAAACTAAACTGGAATCTTGGTTATATTGAAGGCCGTGTCTGGCTTGGGAAGCTCAAAGAATCAGATTATTTTGATAATATTGAAAACAATAATTACCGCCAGATAACAGGCTTTACCGCTTCGTACAGTCCTTCTTTTATGAAAGGTTTTACGCTTGGAATCAACAAAATCTGTATCTGCAGCTGGGAAAATGCCAACAGACTTCAATATCTGAATCCTTTGTTCAGGGGAAATACCCTCACTACAAAAGATTCAAAAGGCGAAGATCAGAAGCTTTCGATTAATGCAGACTGGCTTTTTGAAAAAGTTCAGTTCCAGATTTATACAGAAATTGGCATTGATGACTTTTTGCCAAATGGCTTAAAGTTTTATGAATATGTAAGATATCCGTTCCATACAATTACGTATACCGTCGGCTTCAAAAAAGGCTTTAATATGTCAAAAGACGGAAAAATAAAAGGCCTTTTGGAGTTTGAATGGAATAATACCGAAACAAGTATGGACTATCAGCTTTGGCCTGGTTCTGGTTATAATTTTGCATTCCATTATCAGTTGAAACAAGGCTATACAAACAGAGGTCAGTGGTTAGGCTCTGGAATCGGATATGGTGGAAATAGTCAGTATCTTGCTTATACAATTTACAGCCCGCACGGATTTGAAAAAATCTTTGTAGCCCGCAACAATCCGGATAATAACTTTATCTGGGCTAAGACTGTTGATGGAACAGCTTCAAGTGTCCGTAACCGCTGGTTCGAAGCTTTTAAGGCAAACTTCTACACAGGCTTTGAAACCGAAACTATTATTTTTAATTCACTCAAAGTTTCTACAGGATTTATATATAATCTGATTATTAACCCAATGTATAATCCAGAATATTCTCCAGAAGATGGAATTTATAATGTGTATACTTATGAACATAATTTTGTGTTCCGAGCTGGGGTGAAGTATACGTTGTAGGAAACGAAATCGATATTCTTTTGTTAAATTGAAATATTGTATTATTTATATTAAAATATTGTAATGATTAATTCTGGTAGAATCCAAAAAGAAAATTTTCACTATTTCACAAAAGCTGCTTCTCAGTTAACTGATGAAGAAGTTATAGCCGTATCTGAATTATTTTCTAACAATTATGGTAAATACAGTATTCATCATCCAGATTTTTCTAAACAACAAAAACAAATAACATTAAAACCTAGTTATTATAAAAGAAATTTCACATCTAATGATTATACATATGTTGCTTTAGCTTATTATGATACAACCCTTGTAGGACATGCCTTTTATATCATTGAAAAAACATCTAAAGGTAACGCTACCTGGGTTCTTCAACTTGTAGTAAAAAAAGATTTTCGCAGGCAGCAAATAGCAAAAAAACTTTTATTTTCAATCTGGGGATTTTCTAATGATTATGCATGGGGACTAGCAACAACTAATCCACTTACTATCAAAACCTTAGAATCTGCAACTCTTAGAAAAGTTTCATTAAAACAAATGGAACAAAATATCAATCTTATAAAACAACTTTCTGATAAAATTAATTTTATAACTAGAGATGATATTTATATTAACGAAACTAACTCAATTGTAAATTCAAGCTATTATGTTAGTCATGATGATATTCCTAATTTTATTTCAAGTTATGGAAATGACTGGATTTTTGGAGATTTACAAGAAGGCTTTGAATGGCTAGCTTTTACTTTCAGAGAGCAAGTCTTAAAACCTATTTCTAAAAAAGATTTTGATAATTTTATCGAATATTCAGAACAGCGTTTAGTTGATGCATACTCTAGAATGGATATGCAAAATCAGCCTTGGGCAAAACATACAAATGCTGAAATTAATTTTATTAAACAGTACATTCCCGAAAATAAAGAAATTGAAATTGTTGATATAGGATGTGGCACGGCAAGACATATAGCAGAATTATATACCAGAGGATATAAAAATGTTTTTGGTTTTGATTTTTCACAAAATTTAATACTTCAAGCATTAAACTCTCATCCAGAATTAGAAAATAGAGTTTTTACTAAAGATGTTAGAAATTTAAGACTTTCTAAAAAAGCAGATGTGATACTTTGCTTATATGATGTCATAGGCTCATTTCCAACATCATCAGAAAATCTTAAAATCATAAAAGCTGTAAAAAGGAATCTGAAAAAAGGTGGTATATTTATTTGTTCGGTAATGAACATGGAATTAACCAAAAATCTTTGTAAATATAAGTTTGATATATACAAAAATCCAAAAGAATTATTTAAATTGAAAGCCTCCCAAACAATGCAACAAACAGGAAACATATTTAATCCTGATAATTTTATAATTGATACCAGTACAAATCTAGTATTCAGGAAAGAAATGTTTAAAGGTGATGGATTTTTAGATTCAGAATATATCATTCGAGACAAACGATACACAAAAATTGAAATTTCAACTTTACTTCAAAACAACGGTTTCGAAATTCTTGAATCACGTTTTGTGCGAGCCGGAAAATTTGATGAATCATTAAATGCGACGGATAAGAACGCTAAAGAAATTCTAACAATAGCCCGACTTGATTGATTTAAATTTACGAAAATATGGCAAAATAGACAACAAAAGTTATATATGATAAAATTAACAATATGTTAAAAACACAAGCCTTACCAATCGGCATTCAAAGTTTTGAGGATATCCGCAAAAATAATTATCTTTATGTTGATAAGACAGAAGAAATCTATAATCTTATAAGTTCTGGAAAAGTATATTTTCTTTCCAGACCACGCCGATTTGGAAAAAGTCTTTTAATTTCCACTTTACATGCTTTTTTTTTAGGAAAAAAAGAATTATTTAATGGTTTAAAAGTTGAAAAGCTTGAAAAGGAATGGAAAAAATATCCAGTATTTCATTTTGATTTAGGTGGTAAAGAATATAGAACCAGAGCAGATCTTGAAAATAAATTACTTAACATTCTAGATAACATAAAAGAAGAATATAAACTTACATCTACACAAACATCACCAGAATTAATCTTTAGTGACTTATTAAAATCTGCATCTGAAAAGTATGGAAACAATGTTGTAGTTCTTTTAGACGAATATGATAAACCTTTGTTAGAAAGCCTAGACAATAAAAATGTAACAGAAGAATATCGTAGCCTGATTAGAGGATTCTTTGGAGTTCTAAATTCTTGCGATAATTACTTAAAATTCGTATTCATAACAGGTGTTACAAAATTCTCTAAAGTAAGCATTTTCAGCGATTTGAATCAGCTTAATGATATATCACTCAGTGCCTCTGCTGAAACAATCTGTGGTATAACACAAAAAGAACTTGAATCCAATTTTAAATCTCAAATATCAGAACTTGCAAAAGAAAACTCCATTTCTGACAAAGAATGTTTATCTCAACTTAAAGCAAAATATGATGGATATCATTTTTCAAATAATCTTGTAGATGTTTATAATCCCTATAGTCTCTTAAAGACATTCAGCGATAAATTCTTTGGTACCTATTGGTTCGAAACAGGTACTCCAACTTTCCTCATAAAACAGCTTGAGAAAACTAATTTTGATTTTTACAATTTTACAGAAGGTGTCGAATATAGCATCATCCCTACTCTAATGAATAAAAGTGATGCTGATTTTGATGTAATTCAATTATTATATCAGGCTGGCTATATTACAATTAAAGAATGGAATAAAGAGTTTAATACATTCCTTTTAAGATATCCTAATGAAGAAGTTGAATATAGTTTTCTTGCAGTCCTTTTGCCATCATTCTTAAATAAACCTCAAAGCACATCTGACTTATGGATTCGAGAGTTCTATAAAGATATAAAAGAAGGCAATATAGATTCATTTATGACACGTCTTAAATCTATAATTGCATCGGTTCCATATGCAACGGATAAACGAACCTCTGAACATGATTTCCAGATTACAGTTTACTTGATTTTTACATTGCTCGGCCAATTTACAAGCGCTGAAAGCTATACAAATAAAGGCAGAATCGATTGTGTTGTAGAAACTTCAGAAATAATTTATATTTTCGAATTCAAAGTTGATCAACCTGTTGAAAATGCAATTACACAGATAAAAGATAAAAATTATTTTGAAAAATATCTTTCTTCAAAAAAACAAATAAAATCAATTGGTATCACATTTAACTCAAAGAAACGAAATATAGATTCCTGGATTTTTTTGGATAATAAATAATTACAAAAATTAGGAAAAAAATGTTTTATGAAAATAAGAAATCAAATTTTAATATTATCTATATTAATAACGATACTGCCATCACTATACTCACAAGAAAGTCTCAAAAGTATTGAAGAAGAATATTACGATTTTCTCAGCCTCACAGGTGTAACAGAACGCCCTACACTTGGCTACCGTACCTTAAGCGATAACGTCTGGATGTTTAAGGAAGTAGAAACTTTTGAAGAAAATGAAGACGGTACTTTTACAAAGGTTCGTGTACCAGGTAAAGAAAGTGACGCGCACATCTGGAAAAACAATAATTTAGGCACAACATATACTTTATGGAAAGCACCAGCACCAGCTGAAAACTGGTTTACTCGCGGAATCAAACAAGGATTTACAGCCCGCATTTATGGACCTGAATGGTTTAATAGTTATAACACAGCAGCACCATATGGGCAGAATGACGGAGCTTTATGGCAAGGACGCGGGTATAATACTTCGCTTACGGCCGGAGTTCGGCTTGAGGGGTATGGGTTTGAGTTGACGTTTAAGCCGCAGGTGTGTTGGATGGAGAATCGGGAGTTTGAATTAATGGATAATTCAGCTTTTTATTCTAATAAGTACGCGTACATCTGGGGATATAAAAATGACAAAGGGGTTGATGCTCCACAAAGATTTGGGGATTCCTCTTTTTGGACATTTGATTGGGGTGATTCAGAAGTACGTTTTTCTTGGGGTTCTTTTACACTAGGATTTGGAACACAAAGTCCATGGATTGGTCCAAGTTGGTTCAATCCTATTCTTCATTCAAATAATTCAATTTCTTATCCAAAAATCGATTTTGGATTTCGATCTACAAAAATATATCTTCCTTTTTGTAATTGGTATTTAGGTAGAATTGAAGGAAGAATTTGGATGGGATATTTAACCGAATCAGATTATTTTGATGCAAATAATTTTAACAATCATAACAGAATCAATGGATTTAATTTTTCATATCTACCTTCATTTATTCCAGGTTTATCCCTCGGCCTAACTAAAATCTGTATGTCTAAGTGGGATTCTTTTGAAATAAAATACTTAAATCCATTTTATGATGAAAATGGAGGTATTGGCACTGCTATTGGCGAAGATCAAAAAGTCTCATTTTATATCGATTATATTTTTCCAAAAGGAAGTTTCGAACTTTACAGTGAAATAGGACTTGATGATTATCTTCAAGGTGGATGGTTTGAAGGAATTTCAAGATATCCTTTTGATACACTTATTTGGACTTTTGGATTCAAAAAAAATATTATATTCTCACAAAGTAAAAATATTTGGGGTAATCTTATTTTTGAATATTCTAATATGGAACAAGGTCGTAATAAAGTTTCTGCAAAACAAGCATATGCGTTTAATTTTCATCATCAAATAACACAAGGTTATACAAATAAAGGACAATATTTAGGAACAGCATTAGCCAATGGTGGTAATTCGCAAACATTGATACTAAATATTTTCTATAAAAAAGGAAAAACAGAATTTTTAATTCAGAGAGAAAATCCTGATGATACATATTCATATATAAATTTAAGCAATAATAATCAGACATATAAAGGATTTTTTACTGCCAAATTATCAAATACATATTTTATAACTTCTGATTTTGAAATAACTACAGGACTTCTTTATCAGAGAATAATTAATTCTCTATATTTCGATATAAATAATAATTCAAAAGTCACAAGTACTTGTAATAATTTTTGTATCAGTTTTATATGTAAGTATATTCTTTAACTCATAAGTGCTTTATCAAATAATTAGAGGGTAATTTTATGAAAAAAATTGCATTTATTTTTCCTGGAAGAGGATTAAATCCAATTGGAGGTTTTAAAATTGCATATCAATATGCAGATTTTTTTTCTGAATGCGGTTATGAAGTTCATTTAATATTTAATTATGAAAAAAGAGATTTTTTTAAAACAAAAAATATTTCTATATTTCATAAAATTAAATCATTTATCGGATTTTACTACAGAAAATATAGAGGAGATCTTGAACTATCAAATTGGTATATATTTAAAAATAAAATTCATAAAGATATTATTTTCAATTACGCACCATTTTTTCTAAATAAATATAAAAACTTTTATGCAATATATGCAACCGCAGTTGAAACAGCATATTTCTTGAATGATGTAAAATCTATAAAAAATATTAATAAATTTTATCTTATACAAGATTTTGAAAATTGGAAAGGAAATACTGATGAATATGTATATAATTCGTATAATTTTCCATTTACGAAAATCGTTATTTCAAAGTGGCTACAAAAACGAGTTGAAAAAACAGGAAACAATGCAACATTAATTCCTAATGGTCTTGATTTTAATTATTTTAAATTATCTGTCCCTATTGAAAACAGAAAAGCAACTGAAATTGCGATGTTATATCATTTAGATAATAGAAAACGATGTTGTGATGCTATGGAAGCATTAGCCATTGTAAAAAAACAAATCCCAGACCTACATGTATCTATATTTGGAGTTCCTGAAAAACCAATAGATTTACCTGACTGGTATACCTATTATCAAACTCCAACTAAAGAAAAACATAACTATATATATAATAATGCAGCAATTTTTGTTGCAGCCTCAGATAAAGAAGGCTGGGGATTAACACCTTGTGAAGCAATGCAATGTGGTGTAGCTGTAGCATGTAGTAATGCAGAAGGATTTCTTGAATTTGCAATAGATAATGAAAATGCACTAATTTCACCTATATATGATAATATAGCCTTAGCAAATAATATATTAAAGCTAATAAATAATAATGAATTACGAATAAAAATTGCCACAGCTGGAAATCAAAGTATTCAGAAATTTACTTTAGAATCAGCATTTTCTAAAATGAAAAAATTGATGGAGGATACCATTGATAAATAAATCATTAAAATTAAATGCAATTTTAAATACTGTAAAAACAATTACAACTCTTATATTTCCATTAATAACATTTCCCTATGTATCTAGAATTTTACTTCCAGAAGGAACAGGTAAAGTAAATTTCGCAAATTCGATAATAGCATATTTTAGTATTATTGCATCACTTGGAATTAGTACTTATGCAAGTCGAGAAGCAGCAAAATTAAGAGATGATAAGATTAAACTTACTCTCTTTGTAAAAGAAATTTTAAGTATTAATTTTATATCTACTTTTATTGCATATATTCTTTTTTTTATTTGTTTATTTACAGTTAAAAAGTTCTCTACATATAAGACTTTGCTTTTTATTTGTTCATTTACAATAATTTTAAGTACAATAGGTGTAGATTGGCTTAATTCAGCAATGGAAGACTATGGATATATAACTGCTAGAACAATACTATTTCAAATTATAAGTATTATCTTAATATTTTCTTTAATAAAAACCAAAGATGATTATATAAAATATGCTTTTATAAGTGTAATTTCTTCAATGGGGGCAAATATATTAAATTTTATTCATTCTAGAAAATATGTAAATTATTTTTCTAAATCTCAAAAATTACAATTAAAAAGACACATAAAACCTGTATTCATATTATTCGGTTCTTCAATTGCTATAAGTATATTTACTATTATGGATACATCAATGTTAGGATTTTTATCTACAAATGTTCAAGTTGGATATTACTCTGCTGCTTCAAAATTAGTTCGCATGATAAGGAATTTATTTCCTGCAGTATTTACAGTATTATTTGCACGTTTTTCATATTATTATTCAAAAGATGATAATGATTCATATATGGATTTAGCAAAAAAAACTACTAATTTTATTTTCTGTTTTTCTATGCCTGTCGTAACAGGATTCATTTTATATTCTTCTTCTGTAATCGAATTATTATGTGGATCTGAATATATGCCTGCAACAAAATCTGTCATAATACTCTCTCCTTTGATTTTTATCAGTTCATGTTCAGGTTTTTTAGGTGGGATATTGATGATTACACAAGGTAAAGAGAAACAATATTTATATACAACAGTGGGAGCTGCAATAATTGATTTAGTTCTTAATATTTTATTTATTCCTTCTTACGGAGCATTTGGAGCATCTTTTGCAACATTATTAACTGAGTTGTTTATTTTTATAATATATGTTTCTTTATCAAAAGATATTCTTTTACAAATACATATAGGAATACCTTTTTTACAATATTTATTTTCTACTTTTATAATGACTTTTGTTTTATTCTTTTTCAAAAGACTTATTTCAAATACATTGTTAAATATACTTTGCGGAACTATAATAGGAGTTGTTATTTACGCATTATGTTTACGCCTATTAAAAAATGAGTATTATATTTCATCAAAAAAAGAACTGTTTACTAAAATTCAAAATAAATTGAAAAGGTAATTTTTTTATGGATGTTTCAATAATAATTGTAAATTATAATACAAAGGATCTTCTTTTTAACTGTCTTTCTTCTATATATAAAAATACTAAAGACATAGTTTTTGAAGTCATAGTTAGCGATAACTGCTCGAAAGATGGTTCTATTGAAATGATTAGAGATTTTTTTCCACAAGTTATTTTAATAGAAAATAAAGAGAATTTAGGATTTGGAGCAGCCAATAACAGAGGCCTTAACATTGCAAATGGTAAGTATATTTTTTATTTAAACAGTGATACCATTTTGCTTAATAATGCTGTAAAACTATTTTTTGATTATTGGGAAAATTCATACGATAAGAATAATTTAGGTGCTTTAGGTTGTTTATTGCTAGATGAAGAAGGGAATCCCAACCATTTTGGTGATTCGTTTCCAATTTTTGAACATGATCTTTCAGAATTGATTCATTCAATTTATGGCTTTTCAAAGCATGTTATAAATCATATTGTATTTAGAAAACCACTTCCATTATACACACCATCTACTATAGAAAAATATAAAGGTGATATTGATTATATAATAGGTGCCGACTTATTTCTTAAAAATGATAAACATGCATATTTTGATGAAGATTTTTTTATGTATTGTGAAGAAACATATTTACAATATCTATTAGCTAAAAATAATAAAAAAAGAATTATTATAGAAGGTCCTGAAATTATCCATTTAGAAGGGAAATCTTCAAAAAAGGTTATTTCTGATTTATTACACAAAGAAACATCTTTTTCTGCACTTCAAAATAAGATTTCAAGAATAATATATTATAGAAAAACGGGAATTAAAAAAAATCAAATATTAATTTATAAAATAGTTCTCTTCATATTTTGGTTAAATCCCTATATTATAAAGAAATCTAAACATTTTTTTATAAAATTATTACTAGCTTAATTATATATATATATAATTAATTATATAATAAATATGGAATTAATTTTTTATGTGTAAACAACAATTATTAGTTATTTCTCCTTTTACAGCTTATAAAAATATTAAACACGCTGGAGGTAAAATACATTATTATTATCTCTCAAAAATAGAAAACAATTTTGATATAACAATCATTTCCATCGCAAATGAACAAGAAAAAGATGATATCAAAAATACAATAATCAAAAACAAAAATAGTTATATTTTTTATAAAAACAAAAAATTAAATAAAATTTCATATATTAAACATTTTTTCTGGCAAAGAAATCCATTTGATAAATATGCAGGATTCATTGATTATGATACACAATGTTTTTTCTACAAAGTTGCAAAACAATTAAAACAGGAGAAATATCAACCAAATATAATTTTACTCGATTGGACACAATCAATATTTTTATCAAAAAAAATTCATAGATTATTTCCTAATTCAACAATTATCTGTATTGAGCAAGATGTTACTTTCTTAAAATATAAAAGGTTTTTTGAGAAATCTGATTTTTATCTTAAAAAGATAATCAATAAACATAAATATCAAAATATAAAAAAACAAGAACTTAATTCATTAAAATATGCAACTCAAATTATAACATTAAATCATAAAGATACAGAATTATTAGAATCTGAATTAAAAAATAATTTAAAAATTAAAACTATTGTACCATATTTTGATAAATATATTCATATAACAAGAAAAAAAATTAATCCAAATATCATTTATTTTGGTGCTATGTCTCGACCAGAAAACTATAATTCTGCAATTTGGTTTATACAGAATGTATTACCATTATTACCAAGTTATTTTAAATTTATCGTAATTGGAAATGCACCTGCAAAAGAATTATTAAATTTTAAAAATGATAGAATTGAAATCACAGGTTTTGTAAATGATATTACTTCATATTTTGAATCAGCACTTTGTATAGCGGCCCCTATTGTTATGGGAGCAGGAATAAAAATAAAAATATTAGAAGCAATGTCTGCCGGCTTACCAGTTATTACAAATGATATAGGAATCGAAGGTATACCTGCTGAAAATCTTAAGCACTACATTCATTGTAGATATCCTGAAGAATTTGCTACAAATATTATTAAATTATACAATGATTATGATTTTAATCTTTTAATTGGCAATAATGCAAGAAATTTTATACAGAATAATTTTAATTATGAAAACTGCTCATATATTTAAGATTTTTTTATAATATTTAATAATACACGAATTGATTTTCTATGATGTTTTAAGAAAAATATCTGTTTCGTTCTAGGACGCTTTTGTAGCATTGCATTTGTTGATGCATCTTCTTCATGAAATACTTCAATTTGAGGGAGATATACTGATACAAGATTCTTATTTAATAAATGCTGGAATAAGATTTCTTCTTCCATATATAAAAATGTCCTGGAATCAAAGCCATCAAAGTATTCAAAATATTTTTTGCTGAAAATATAAAAACATCCATGCAATTGTACTTTGTAAATTTTATTATTGTTTTCTTTTTTTTCAGTTGTGGATTTTGGCATCTTTCTTTTTTCCAAAAGTTGCACTACTCTATCTAAGTGTATTTTATATAAAAAATAATAAACATTAATTTCAATCTGTCTATGTTTTACACTTTTATATGTAAAGATATTTGTTCCTTTCGGATTTGAAGAAGTTTTCCCATCTTTTGTAAAAATTTTGGGACCAGCAACTGCAAAAGATGAAGCGACATATTCATCTTTGATTTCAGAATATATGTTTGTTGATTTTAAATAAACATCGTTATTTAAGACACAAATAAAATCACAATTGTAATTCTGATTAATATATTTTATTCCAGCATTATTTCCATTAGCAAAACCTAGATTTTGTTTATTTTTTAAAATGGTTATCTTTTCATCATCTTTTACATATTTTTCAATTTCTTCAATTGAACCATTATTAGAAAAGTTATCAACTATTACAATAAGATAATTATCTGTATCAATATTTTTTTTTATTGAATCAATGCACTTTTTTGTCTGGTCTGAAACCAGATAATGTAAGATTATGAATGATATGTTTATATGTTGCATTTATACCCCAATTGCATGATATTATAAATTAATAATTTTTTTTTGTCATTTTTAATTTAATCTCATTATTAAATAATTTATTTTTTCAATATTGTAAAATCTACAAATATATAAATGAAATTATTACTATTTAATTCCTACATCTATAGACATTGTCTTAATATCATATTTATGATTTAATATCTGAGGAGATACTAATGCAATTTTTGTACATCGATCCCGGAACGGGAAGTATGCTTTTTTCAATTTTAATTGGAATTGTTTCAACCGCGCTATTTTTTGGACAACGACTTTTTATGAAGCTGAAGTTCATTTTAAGTGGTGGAAAAACAGCTAAAATAACTAATACAAAAATACCTTATGTTATTTTTTCAGATCACAAACGATATTGGAATGTTTTTAAACCTATTTGTGATGAATTTGAAAAAAGAGGAATAGATATTACTTATTGGACAGCATCACCTGATGATCCTGCACTCTCTGAAAAATATGAACACGTAAAAACTGAGTTTATAGGTGAAGGTAACAAGGCCTTTGCCCGTCTTAATATGATGAATGCAGGAATATGTCTTAGTACAACTCCAGGACTTGATGTGTATCAATGGAAACGAAGTAAGAATGTTGATTGGTATGTTCATATTGTTCATATGATTAGCGATCCAATATCATACAGAATGTTTGCACTTGATTTTTATGATGCAGTTCTAGTAAGTGGTCCATATCAGATTGATCAAATAAGAACTATCGAAGAAAAACATGGTATTCCAGCTAAAGAAATTGTTACTGTTGGATGTACATATATGGATATGCTATATGCACGAAAACCTCTAAAAGTTGAAACAACAACAAGAACAATACTTCTTGCTCCAACTTGGGGTGAAAGTGGTATACTTTCTCGTTTTGGAGAAAAAATAATTGATGCTTTATTAAATACAGGATATGAAATAGTAATCCGACCGCATCCACAGTCTTATACAGCCGAAAAGGACAAGCTTGATAAACTAATAAATAAATATAAGGATTGTAAAAATCTTTCTTGGAATAAAGATAATGACAATTTTGATATTTTAAATAAAGCGGATTTATTAATTTCAGATTACTCAGGTGTCATTTTCGATTTTGCATTTGTTTTCAAAAAACCATTTATTTATGCTGATACATCTTTTAATGCAGCTCCTTTCGATGCTGCATGGATTGATGATGAGCTATGGACAATAAAAGTATTGCCAAAAATTGGTTATAAATTAATAGAATCTGATTTTCCAATAATCAAAAATATAATCGATAAGGCAATTCAGTTGAATAGTTCAGATTCTGAACGAAATAATATTATAGAACAATGCTGGAGCCATATTGGAGAAGCTGGTAAACTTACAACTGATTATCTTATAGAAAAATCAAAAGAATTAAAAATAACATGAAAATGTAAAAATATTCTAAAAAATATTGTTATTTAATTATGTAGAAATAAACAATATCTACATAATAAATAATTTTTTTATTGTAAAAACTAGATTTTACATAAAATACAATTTGAATAAAAATTGGAAGATTATATATGTCATCGATTTTGTACAATATCATTATTTCACCTATTGAACTTGTTGTTGAAATAATTTTTGAAATCATGTTCCGTTTAGTGGGACAGCGACAAACCAATCAGGGACTCGCAGTAATTGGAGTAAGTATAACTATCAGTCTTCTAACACTCCCACTCTACAGAAGAGCCGATGCCGTTCAACAGAAAGAACGTGATTTACAAAAGAAACTCGCTTATTGGACAAATCATATTAAGAAAACTTTTAAGGGTGATGAGCGTTTTATGATGCAACAGGCTTACTATCGTGAAAACGGTTATTCACCTCTTATGGCCTTAAACGGTTCAATTTCTCTGCTACTTGAAATCCCTTTTTTTATTGCAGCTTATCATTTCCTCTCACATTTAAGTGTTTTGGAAGGAGCCAGCTTTGGCCCAATTACTAATTTAGGCCAGCCAGACAGACTTATTAGAATTGGTCGTTTTTCCATTAATTTACTTCCAATTTTGATGACCAGTATTAACTGCATTTCCTCTGCTGTTTACCTTAAAGGTTTTTCTTTGAAAGACAAAATACAAACTTATGGAATGGCTCTAATTTTCCTTGTACTTCTTTACGATTCCCCAAGTGGCCTTGTTGTATATTGGACTTGCAATAATATTTTCAGTCTTTTAAAAAACATTTTTTATAAACTAAAGCATCCTAAAAAAGTTGCTGTCATTCTTTGTGCCGTATTAGGAACTCTTTTTTCTGTCATACTTTTTGCAAGTGGGATTCTGAATTCTAAGAAAAAAGAAATTGCTGCTATGGGATTATGGATTATTACAATCATTCCCTTAATTATATTTATTATAACAAGAAAAAGAAAATCCCAAATCCGTATACCAGTTGTTGAAAAAACATACTCAAAAGGAAATTTTGATTTTATTCTTTCTGGAATATTCCTTACAATTCTTCTTGGACTTATGATTCCTTCTGCCGTAATTTCAAGTTCACCTGCAGAATTTGTTGACCTTCAGAATTACAGGAATCCCCTTTTATATCTTGTAAATTCATCATGTTATGCAGCTGGTTTCTTTTTACTTTGGGCAGGAATTATCCGTTATATGATGAATGAAAAATTCAAGCCTATCATGAATCTGCTTTTCTGGATTATTTCTGGAGTATTTTTGATTAACTATATGTGTTTTGGTCATAATCTGGGTATAATTTCCCCTACTCTTGTTTATGAAAATGACCTTATGTTTACAAAGACAGAAAAGTTTATAAACATTATTTCGGTTATTGTTACAACCCTTATCTTGTTTTTTATTTTCCGCTTTAAGAAACTTTTACCTATGGTAACTCTTATACTTATAATTAGCACAGGAGTTGTTTCAATTAATCAAATTCATAAGACACAGATTCTTTTAAATGACATGTCTTATATAAAAGAATCTAAAAACTCCAATTCATCTTCTAATCAGATTTTTACTTTAAGCAAAACCGGTAAGAATGTTATTGTTTTTATGTTAGACAGAGCAATAAGTGGCTTTATTCCGTACATTATTGAAGAAAAACCTGAAATTAAAAATCAATTTTCAGGCTTTACTTATTATCCAAATGTGATTTCATATGGAGCACATACCATGTTTGGAGCCCCTCCTATTTTTGGAGGTTATGAATACACTCCAAAAGAAATAAATAAAAATGATTCTAAATTATTAAAAGATAAACATAATGAAGCATTAAAATTATTGCCATATCTTTTTTTAGAAAATGGCTATGATATAACAATATGTGATCCTCCTCTTGCAAATTATAAATGGATTCCAGATTTATCTATATTTGATGATTATCCTGAAATTAATTGTTTTCTAACTAAAGGAATGTTTTCATCTGAAATTTCCAAGCAAGCAAAATTGTTAGTTGAAAAAAAACTTCAACGTAATTTTTTTTGTTATAGTTTATTTAAGTCTTTTCCAACAATTCTTCAACCACTTTTATATGATGATGGTGTATATTTTTATTCTGATCCTGAAATTCCATCTACTGAATTCATAGATAATTATTCGGTATTACAAGCACTTCCTAGAATAACAAAAATTTCAAACACAAATCAGAACACATTTATTTCTATAACAAATGAAACTACTCATAATACACAAAAGCTATATCCACCTGAATATACATTATTTCCGTCAGATAACTCTACTTTCAATAAAATTGAACATTTTAATACAAAAATACAAAATGAGCATTATGACATAAATATTGCATCTTTAATACAAATTGCAAAATGGCTTGATTTTATGAAAAAAAATGATGTATATGACAATACAAGAATTATTATCGTTTCTGACCATGGTTGGACAAATGATATAGATGCAAGTAGTCTAGGCTGTTTTGAAAATATGATTATGAAAAATATTGATATTGATATTTCAATTGTGAATCCTTTATTACTTATTAAAGATTTTAATAGTAAAGAATTTAAAATTGATAATACTTTTATGACAAATGCTGATGTTCCCACAATCGCAACAAATAATTTAATTAAAAATCCAAAAAATCCTTTTACAGGGAATCCAATAAATTCAAATATTAAATTAGAACAACCGCAATATATTACAACTAGTCATAATTTTCAACTTGAAAAAAATGAGGACAAAACAAAATTTGATACTAGTGATGGTCATTGGTATTCTGTTCATGATAATATTTTTGATGAATCGAATTGGACTTTACTTCAATAAATAATGGAGAATAATTGTACATATAACAATTAGATATTCAGGATATTTATAAACCATGCATAAAATAACCTTCATAACCACCCACAACTGGGATACAAAACGGCAAGGCGGATTTCACAAGTTTGCGGAAGCTACTGCTAATGAGGCTTATTATAAATGATGCATACACTTTATCCAGCTTATCATACATTAGATTGCAAACAGGAAATTGAACGTATATTGGAAGCTTAAAATCAGCAAAAAAATAACTAGATATTTTAAACACTCATTTGAATCACTAATATATATATAAAACTATTCAAATGAGTGTTTATTTAGTATAATAATTGTAATAAAACTTCATTCCAATATTGGGGTATATACTTTGCAACAATTATTTATAAAAAATTTTGGTCCTATCAAATCTGGATTTACAGATTCTAAAGATGGTTATTTTGATATTTCTAAACTTACTATTTTTGTTGGCGACCAGGGAACTGGAAAAAGTTCAATTGCAAAGCTTATTTCTCTTTTTTCATGGATTGAAAAACAATCACAAAATAAGAATGAAAAGGTTTCTGTTTTTTCATCTACAGACTTTACAGAGAAACTCTTAAACTTTCATAGAATCGATTCATTTTTGCAACCTGATACAAAAATTTATTATCATACAGATTCAATTTCTATTTGTTATGAGGATGGCCAGTTACATGTACAAAATCTTAACAATAACTATATCCGTCCAAAAGTTTTATATGTTCCTGCAGAAAGGAGTTTTTGTACAGCAATATCAAACCCAAATAAAGTAGCCGGAATGCCAAGTAATGTACTCGATTTTCTTTCAGACTATTATGATGCAGTAAAGTCACATGCAGGTAATAAAGTTTTATTGCCTCTAAATGGGTATGAATTCCGCTTTTCAGAGAATGAAAATACTGCTTATATTTCAGACAAAAACAACGGATATGAAATCAAGATTGAAGCAGCATCTAGTGGTTTACAATCATTAACTCCATTATATATAACTGTTAATCATTATCTTAATCAACTTAATAGTTCTATCGATAAAAGACAAAATGAATTAAATCTTTTTCAAATTGTTCAATTAAAAAAACTGTCTGAAAATAATAATATGTCTGCAGAACAATTATTAAAAGAACAGAAAAAAATTATTAATTCACGTCTTGTATGTATTATTGAAGAACCAGAACAAAGTCTCTTTCCTACTTCACAATACGAAATAATTATGAATCTATTAAAAGGATTCTCAAATGGAACTGAAAACTCTCTTGTATTAACTACTCATAGTCCATATATTCTTGAAACAATCAATAATAGTATATATGCAGATACTATCAGACAATCTGGTAAAGATTCAAAACAATTGATTCCAGAGGAGTATCAAATATCTTATGATAATGTAAGTGCTTATCAAATAGAAAATGGAGAAATTCATTCAATAATGGATGATGATATAAAACAAATTAATCCTGCCGCTATAGATAAGTGTTCGCAAAAAATTACAGACATTTTCACAAAACTTTCTGATATTGATTTTGGAGAATAGTATGAACACATATCCATCTAAAACAATAGAACAATCTGGAATCCATAAAGAAATTGTTTGTAAAGAAAATGGAAGAATATTTCATTTAACAAATAATTCAAATTCCTTTATTCAAAAAATTAAAGTTGATGGAGCTTTAATCACAACAGGAATTAGATGCGATTATGCTGTTGATGTTACCAAAGACAAAAATGAATCTATTTCCGATATGATATATCTTATTGAATTAAAAGGTTCTGATAAGGCGCATGCATGCAAACAAATAATTGAAACTTATAACTATTTTCAAAATAATTATAATGCTAATACGTATAATTGTAGAATAGTCCTTTCAAAAGATAATGCACCGAAATTGCTTTCTACAGAACAAAAAAAGTTGTTATTATTGCAAAAGCAACGTAAATTAAATTTATTAATACAATCACAAAAGATAGAAGAAGTAATATAATATATCATGCATAAAATAACCTTCATAACCACTCACAACTGGGATACAAAACGACAAGGCGGATTTCACAAGTTTGCAGAAGCTACAGCTAATGCTGGAATTGAGACTGTATTCTTTTCATTTCCACGACCTTATTACGGGCTTTTTATGAATCGTGAACAGTTGAATAAGGGTGTTATCAACATGCTCAAAAAAGGCAAGCATTATAATTTTAATGAACATGATATTTTGAATGTTACATTCCCTACTCTACGCCTACCGGATTCTGCAGGACATTTTTTACCTGCTGGCTTTATGAATTTTATGCTTACTCATTCTTTCAGAAGTTTTAAACATTTCTGTAAAAAGTTTCTTTCTGGAACTGACTGTTTTGTTTTTGAGTCTTGTGAAGGGGTTGCGTATATCGACAAACTCAGAAAACTGTTTCCTCAGGCAAAAATGATTTATCGCCCGAGTGATCCTATGGTTTATGCTTCTATTCCAGAGCGTGTAAAAAAACTTGAACAACATATGCTCTATTCTGCAGACTTGAACATTCTTGTAAATAAAGAAGGTCTTGAGGCATATAGAAACTCTGTTGCCGACTTTGACAACTGCGCAAAATATACAATTCTTTCTAATGGAATTGATATTGACTCGTATACAGAATCATACAATACCCCTGAGCTTTTGCAAAAGCCTAATACAATTCTTTACGTTGGAGCTTGGGAGGTTGAATGGCCTCTTTTATTCAAAGCCGCTTCAGAAAATCCTGATTTTAATTATATTGTTGTGTGCCCAAACTACCCGTCTCAAGAGATTCAGAATAAAGTTGAATCAACACAAAACCTTTTCTATGTTCCAGGGATAAAACCAGCCGAAGTTCCTGCTTGGATTACAAACTGTTCTGTAGTAATGGTTCCGTATGTAACTGATTTTTATAAAGATCGCCCTCTTGGAATTACTGCAAAATATTACCAGGCAATGGCTGCTCATAAACCTATTGTTGCATATTGCGATACTCCAAAACTTACAGAAGCTGGAGCTGTTGTAACTTATACTTATGAAGATTTTATTGCAGCCATTCGTAATGCTGTAAAAACTGGAACAAAGAATTATTCTTTTGATTTACAAGACAGACGCTGGGAAACCATAACTCAAAAATTCATTGAATTAGTAGAAAAAACAGAGCAAAAGCGATAAAATTATTGTTATGAAAATTACTGTAGCAGGAACAGGCTATGTAGGCCTTTCAATTTCTATTCTTTTGGCGCAGCATAATGATGTTATTGCCTGCGATATAATGCAAAACAAGGTTGATTTAATCAACAATAAAAAATCACCTATTGTAGATAAAGAGATTTCTGAATATCTTGCAAACAAGCCATTAAATCTTACTGCAACTTGCGATGCAAATGTTGCATATAATAATCCTGATTTTGTAGTTATTGCAACTCCAACAAATTACGATTCTGAAAAAAACTTTTTTGATACTTCATCAATTGAAGCAGTTTTGAAGATTGTTGAAGAAAAGTGTCCTGAAACAACTGTGGTAATAAAATCAACTATTCCGGTTGGATATACAGAAGGAATTGCTAAACAATTTAAAATCAAAAATATTCTTTTTAGCCCTGAATTTTTACGCGAAGGTCATGCTCTTTATGATAACCTCTACCCTAGCCGAATTGTTGTAAGTTATCCGAAAGACAGACTGGAACTTGCTTCAAAGGCCTCAGAGTTTGCAGAGCTCCTTCATCAGGGAGCAATCAAAAAGGATGTTGAAATTCTAACTCCAAACTGTACAGAAGCTGAAGCAATAAAACTTTTTGCAAATACATATTTAGCACTACGTGTTGCATATTTTAATGAACTTGATACTTATGCAGAAGTTCGTGGGCTTAATACAAAACAGATTATTCAAGGAATCAGCCTTGATCCCCGTATTGGAGATTTTTACAATAATCCAAGTTTTGGTTATGGTGGATACTGTCTTCCTAAAGACACAAAGCAATTGCTTGCAAACTTTAATTCGGTTCCTCAGAACCTTATTCAGGCAATTGTTGATTCAAACAGGACTCGTAAAGAATTCATCGCAAATCAGATTCTTTCTAAAAAGCCAAAGACAGTCGGCATTTATCGCCTTACAATGAAAGCTAACAGTGATAATTTCCGACAGAGTTCAATTCAGGATATAATGAAGATTCTTCGTGGAGAAGGTGTTGAAGTTGTAATATACGAACCAACACTTACAGCAGATGATTTTGAACATTTCCGTGTGGAACACAATCTTGAAGCCTTCAAGGCAAGCAGCGATATAATTCTTGCGAATCGCATGGCTGATGACTTAATAGATTGCAAAGATAAAGTTTATACAAGAGATTTGTTTACTAGGGATTAATAATGAAATATACAGTTCTTGATTATCTAGAAGAAACAGCAGCAAAATATCCAGACAAAACTGCATTTGCTGATACGACAACAAAAATAACATGGCACGAATTTGTTTTAAATGCAAAAAGTAAAGCTGCAATAATATCAAAATATTATGAACCAGGTACAGCAGTACCAATTATGATTGAAAAAAGTGTAAAGACACTAGAATACTTTTTTGGTGCACTTTATGCAGGTTGTTTTTATTCATATTTTGATTCCACATTCCCAGACACCCGTTTAAACTCAATGATAGAAACATTGAATGTAAAATACATAATTGCAGATAATCGTTTTGAAAAGAAACTATCTAATTTAAATATACAACCTCTAATTTATCAAAATCTAGAAGCTTCTCAAACTGATGTATATTCTGATATCCGTCGAAAATCTATAATTGATACAGATGCTGTTTATGCAAATTTTACATCCGGTTCAACAGGAACTCCAAAAGCAGTTGTTGTTTCTCATCGCTCTGTAATTGATTTCATTTCTGTTTTTACTGAAATATTTGGAATCAAAGAATATGATAACATTGCGAATCAGGCACCTTTTGATTTTGATGTTTCAGTGAAAGATATTTTTTCAGGTATCTTTACTGGAGCTACAGTACATCTTGTTCCAAAAATGTTCTTTTCTTTTCCTACAAAACTTCTAGACTACCTTGAAGAACGCGAAATTACTATTCTTATCTGGGCTGTTTCTGCATTGTGTATTGTATCTACACTTAATGGTTTTGATTATAAAATACCTTCTAAGCTCAGAATGATTATGTTCTCTGGTGAAGTAATGCCTATTAAACAACTGGAAATCTGGAAAAAGTATCTTCCTCAAACAGAATTCATTAATCTTTATGGTCCAACAGAAATAACATGCAATTGTTCATATTACAGAATTCCTAAAGATGCAGACTTAAGTATCTATACAAAAGGGATTCCAATGGGGATTCCTTTTCCGAATGAAAGAATTTTGCTAATTGATGATAATAATAATCTTGTTACTCAGACTGAAGTTGAAGGTGAAGTTTGTGTAAGTGGAACTTGTGTTGCGTTAGGTTATTATAATAATGAGAAAACAGCCGAAGTTTTCATACAAAATCCTTTTAATAAATCAACTTTCGAAAGAATTTATAAAACCGGAGACCTTGCAATTTTAGGTACAGATGGAAATTATTACTATCTAGGAAGAAAAGATACTCAGATTAAACACATGGGACATCGAATTGAACTTGGTGAAATAGAAAATGCAATAGAAAAACATGATAATATCTCCCGTGCCTGCTGTATCTTTGCAGATAATAAAATTACAGCATTTTACAGCGGAAAAGAAACAGATAAAAAAGAAATTATACTTATCTTGAAAAAATCCTTACCCGCTTATATGATCCCTTCTGATTTTATTTATATTGAAGCCTTACCTATTACAAAAAATGGAAAAATTGATAAGAGAGCCCTTTTGGAGAAAATTAATGTCTGCAAAAATTGATTATAACAAAATCGTACAACAATACGACACTCCATTATATGTAATTGATAAAAAAGCAGCTTTAGATCGTGTTTCTTCAATTAAAAATATACTTTCTAAAAATGCAAAACTCTGTTATGCAATAAAAGCAAATGCATTTTTAACTGATTTTCTTAAGGATGAGGATATTTTATTTGAGGTATGCTCTCCAGGTGAACTTTCTATTTGTGAAAAAGTTGGACTTTCACCTGCAAAAATAGTCTTTTCAGGAGTTGTAAAAAGTCTAGATGATATTAAACGTGCATATAAATTAAATGTTAATACTATAACTCTAGAATCAATAACTCACTGTAATTATCTATTAGAGACCTTAAAATCTGAAAACTTACATAAACAAGATGTAATTCTTCGACTAACAGGTGGAAATCAATTTGGAATGAGTCCAAAAGATATAGAAGAATGCATTGTAAAATTACAAACACAACCTTCAATTAATATTCGCGGGATTCATTTTTTTACAGGTACACAAAAAAAAATTAAAACTATATCAGATGAAATCAGTTATATTGAAGAATATTGTTCTAATATAAAAAATAAATTCAAACTTGAAAATTTAGAAATTGAATATGGTGCAGGCTTACCTTATGAATATTTTAATGAACAGCAACAAGACACTAATTTTACTGTTTTAGAAGATTTTACAAAACTTATTGAACGTTCGAATTTTAATTATGTTATAGAACTAGGACGCTATATTGCTTCTCCATGTGCAAAATACATAACAAAAATTATGGATGTAAAACAAGATGAAAAAAATAAATACTGTCTTATTGACGGCGGTATCAATCACATAAACTACTATGGCCAAATGATGGGAATGAAAAACCCGAAAGTTGAACATATACAAAAGAATAATTCATCTAATGACGTCACAGATTATACTATTGCTGGTTCCCTATGCACGACTGCGGATATTGTATTACGAAAACTTCCACTTAATTCACCTGCAATTAATGACTTACTTGTATTTAAAGATATAGGAGCCTATTCTATTACAGAAGGAATATATCTTTTTCTTAGTCATCCTCTGCCAACAGTTCTCTGTTATGATAATGACAAAATATCTGTATTGCGAAAAGTAAAAGAAACATATAAACTAAATATATAAAAATTATTCTTTAAGGACACATAATTATGGAGCAATTACTTGAAATTTTAAATGAACTAAAACCAGATGTTGATTTTTCTACAGAAACAGGTTTAATCGACAATGCAATTTTAGATTCATTCGATATCGTTCAACTTATTTCAACATTAAAAGATACTTTTGACATTGATATTACACCTGCAGATATTATTCCTGATAATTTTAATTCTGCAGATGCAATGTGGACAATGATTCAGAAACTACAATAATCAATATTGTGCATACATAAATCCAGTATCTCCTGCACTGAATGAAAGAGATAAGATTACAAGAATTAATGGAATATAGTATGCGAGCCATCTTATGGCGATATTCTTTTTCTGAATTTCGCCATAAACATCTACTTTATTTTCTTTTAATAAACTTACTACAAAAACGATAAATGAACCAAGAATTATTAAAATAATATGACTTTGAAAATCTGAAATATTTCCTAAAATCTGATTCATATAATCTTTTGATGCAAGCATAAGTGGATTTCCAAAATTGATAAATGAGTTTCTTAAATAAGCAAAAGATTTTTTTACATCAACAATTCTATCAAAATACCATCCAATATTAACAATAACAAAAGTGCGAATAATGCAAAAAACGTGCCAGATACGACTTTTTACATTAATATGGAGTTTATTATTTATTTTTTCAAATAAAGGTTTTAAGATATCACTAAAAGCAATTACCAGACCATTATATAATCCCCATATAAAGAAATGCATTTCAGGACCATGCCATAAACCAACAAGCATGAATACAATTATATTAGCTATACAAGCAGGAAGAGTTCGGCCAAAATGTTTACCGAAATGATTTGTACACCACTTACTTAAATTTTGCATTATCTTTGTAAGTGCAATCGGATAAAAAATATAATCACGCATCCAAGCACCAAGGGTGATATGCCATTTTTGCCAGAAATTTGCAAGACTCGTAGCAAAATATGGCTGCTTAAAATTCTGAGGAAGTTTTATTCCAAACAACTCAGAAATTCCTATAACAAGATCCGTTCCTCCAGAAAAATCGGCATATTGATATATTGAATACATTAGAATACCAAGAACAAGAACACATCCTGGATAATCCATATAGATACCATCAAATATTGTACTTATATGTTTTACAAGTAAATTTGCAATAAGATATTTTTTTAATGAACCATATAAAATTAACATGAAACCATGTTTTATATTTTCAAAATTAAAATATTGCTCCTGCTTTATCTGTACCCCTGTTTGATTATATCTAACTATTGGTCCCAAAATTAGTTGTGGAAAAAAGGAAACAAAAACAAAATATTTAAAGAAATTTGTTTCTCTTTCATATTTTGAATTATATATATCCATGAAATACCCAATAGTGGTAAGTGTATAATAAGAAATACCAAGTGGTAAAAGAAGAGTTTTTGAACCAACTAAAATACGCCAATATTTTAGGTATACTAAAATACCTACATTTATTATAAGCATTCCTATCAAAACGAATCTTTTTTTGATTTGTGTTTTTTGTTTCTCAATTTTAAACTCTTCTTTTGTGATTTCTTGTTTTTTTTCTTTGAGTTTATTATTTAAGTGATAAATAAATTGTGCACTAAAAAAAGTTATAAGAGAACTTAACAGTATAAAAATTAGATTTCCAATTCCAGAAAATGCATAAAAAACAATATTTGCTATTAAAAGTACAATCCATTGAAAACGTTTTGGAACAATATAATAAATTATAAGTGAGAGCAAAAGAAAAACTGCAAATGTAAATGTATAAAAGTTCATATCTATCTCCTGAAATCTTAAAAGGCTGCAAAGTTTTCAATACAGTCAGTTTGCTTTATGCCATTTATATAACTTATCACTCTTATTTTACCTGTTTTTCCACTTGGTAATAATATATTATCATTTGATGTATTCTGTTCTATCAATTCTTCTTTACCATCTATCTTGAAATATACATCATAAGTTATATCTTCTTTATTCACATGATTTATAAGAGGTGTGATTGTTATAGATTTTTTATCTTTACTTTGAATTAAATAAAGTCCATAAATTTTATCATTTTGATTTTGTAATTTTTCTGTATATGAAGAATAAAACATATCATTTTTAGAAATAGTATCTGTAAAGAAATAATCACAAAATACTTGAGTCCATTTATAAACACCTTGTTTTGAAAAATGATTATCATCTGAAAAATCCTCGTCTTCCAGATTTAAATATTTTTCTTTGGCCAGATTAAAATCATAGTATTCAAAGCCTCTTTCAGCGAGAAAATTTTTGCAAAAATTATAATACTCATCATAATTACCTTTTTCTGCAAGATAAAAATCAGAACAAGGCATTGAATAGAAAATTAATTCAATATTTTTTTCCTTACAAAGACCTATAATTTTATCAATTGTATTTTTATATTCATCACTTATGTTTTGTAAATTTATTTTACTTTCTTTTACATTGTTTGAAAAAGTACCATTTTTTATATAATCTTTATTAAGTACACAGCCCTTCCCATCGTATTCAGAATCTTTACTTTTATAAACATATGAAAAATACTCTCCACTGCTAATACTTTTTATCTTTTTATATATTTTTGATGGATTCAGTGTTAGATGCTTATCCTTTCCAATTGGAAGTATATGATTAATATAATATTTAGGAGAAGAAATAGATTTATAAAAATCCATTTTGATTTTTGGATCTTTTAAATAATCTGATACTATATAATCAGCTGAAAAACCATTTCTATTATTCTTTGCATATTTAGCACTTACTGCAAAATCCATTTCAAGAAAAACTTTCTCGATATTATATAATTTCACAGCTTGTTGTAAGATTGCATAAGTTCCTTCAATTGTTTGAGAAGCAGTTCCAGTACTAAAATTATTCTTTCCATTTTTTTGGTCTGCTATAACAGGGGTTATTCCATGGGAAACATGACTTGCACCACAATATAAAATATCAATGTTTTCCTGTTCATATAATTCATGCATTAATATTCTTGCATATGATTCAGAATCATCTTTTAAAATGAATGCTACACAATTTGATAACAGGAAAAAAACTATTATAAATAATGGAACTTTTATAATAGTCTTTATTTTGAAACTTCTAATTACACTTTTCATATCAAAATTATAATAAAATAATGCCAACTTTATCAACTAATTATAATTATTTATTCATAATTGTAATTTAACAACAACAGGACTATTAAAAAAATGCAATGTTCATTTTAACTGAGACGAATATATAATTATGACAAAGCTTATAAAAAAAGCTATAATAATATATTCATTTTTATAAATAAGGATTTTTTCTATGTTATTATATAACTTACTTATTGGTCCACTTGAATTAATTATGGAGTTTTTCTTTAAGCTCGTCCAAGTAATAACAGGAAATATAGGAATTGCAGTTTTAAGTTTAAGTATTATTGTAACCTTTTTAACCCTTCCTTTATACATGGTTGCTGAGAACTGGCAGGAAAAAGAACGATTGATTCAAAACAAACTGAAACCTGGAATTGATAGAATTAAAAAAACATTTAAAGGTGATGAGCAATATATGATTCTTAATACTTTTTATCGAGAGAATCATTATCATCCAATTATGGCATTGCGATCTTCATTTAGTCTTTTAATTCAGATACCTTTTTTTATCGCAGCGTACAATTTTCTTTCCAATTTAAATATTCTAAACGGTTATTCTTTTATGTTCATACGGGACTTTGGTTCTCCAGATGCAACTTTTCATATAAAAAGTTTTGCAGTTAATGTTCTTCCAATTTCAATGACTATAATTAATTGTATTGCAGGATATATATATTCAAAAGGCCATGGAATAAAAGAACAAATACAAATCTATATTTGTGCTTTAGTATTTCTTCTTTTATTGTATAATTCACCAGCAGGATTAGTTATTTATTGGACAATGAATAACATACTCTCTTTAGTAAAAAATATTTTTTATAAACTTAAAAACCCGAAGAAAGTAATACATATCATTTGCTGTATTTTGGCTATTTTTGTATTTACTTCAATTCTAACTTTTCTTAAAAATATTGATATCATTTATAAATGTGCATTCATTCTCTTCTCAATTTTATTAGTGACCTACCCATGGTTAATTAAGTATATTACACTTTTTTCAACCCATTCATTAAATATTCTGGATTCAAAATCAAAGAATCGAACGATATTATTTTCACTATCATGTATTGTATTAGCAATTCTTGCAGGTCTTGTAATACCATCGATTTTAATTGAATCTCAACCTGATTTATATTGTTACGTAGATGATTACACATCTCCATTTCATTTTGTAATTATCACATTTGCAAAAGCTCTTGGTTTTTTCTTTGTATGGCCTATATGTTTTTATTTTTTATTTTCAAATAAAACTAAAAATATTTTCACATTTCTTTTTACAATTCTATCATTATATTCAATTATAAATACTTTTTGCTTTTCTGGAAAATATGGCTCCATTGAACCTACTCTACTTTTTATGGAACCTCAATCTTTTTTTCCTTCAGTTCCCTCATTATTTATAAATATACTCATTTTTGTATTAATAATTTCACTAACAATTTTATTATTCCACAAATTGTTTTTTATACTTCCATCAGTTTTATCAATTTTATTAATTTCGTTATGTACTATATCAACATTAAATTTATTTTCAATTAATAAAACTTTTTCTAAAATGGAAGCTCCTACTATAAATTCAACCTTAAAACCAGTTTATCATCTTTCCAAAACAGGAAAAAATGTTATTCTGATTATGCAAGATGCCTGCTTAACGCCATTGTTACCTGAAGTATTTAAAGAAATTCCAGACTTAAAAAATCATTTTTCTGGTTTTACATATTTTCCAAATACAACTTCATTAGGTTCTGTTACAATGACTGGTTCACCAGGACTTTTTGGTGGATATGATTTTACTCCATATGAAATTAATAAAAGAAAAGATCAGACTCTTCAACAAAAACATAATGAAGCATTATTAACTTTGCCTGTGTTATTTCATAACCATGGTTATGATGTTACAGTCTCAAATCTTCCATATGAAAATTATCTGGAAGAACCTGTTACAGAAATGTACAAAAATTATAGTTATATAAACAGAGTTAATACTCGAGGAAACTATTCAAGAATCTGGTATGACAAACATAATTTAACTAAGAATCCTTACAAAAGTTTTTTAATAAAAAGAAATTTTATATGTTTTTCTATATTTAAAATGGTACCACCTTTTTTAAGAAATGTTATTTATTCTCATAAATATTGGATAGCAAATAACCCATATTATGAAACATCAGAATATGTTAATAGTTTTTCTTGTTTAGAATTTTTACCACAAATAATGGATACTACTGCTCAAAGAGATTCATTAATAATTATTGATGATGAATCAACACATGCAGATGAATTTGTTGAAAGTGATGTTATTCCATCAAATAGAAGCAGTATTTATAAAGATGATCCTATCTTTAGAATTCATGAATCAGTTTTCTTAAAATATGCCTCTTTGTTTGACTTTTTACGAAAGAATGATTTATACGATAATACAAGAATTATTATTGTTTCAGATCATGGAAGATATTTAAGTAATCACTCAATACCTGGATTATTTCATCCTAAATTAAATGCAACTCTTCTTATAAAAGATTTTGACTCTAATGCCCCATTCACCATTGATAACACATTTATGACAAATGCTGATACTCCATATTTAATGACAAAAGGAATTATACCAAATGCCATTAATCCTTTTACTCATAATCCTTTAAAAGTCGATAATAAAAACGATTACATAAAAATTGCAGTTCCAAATTCTGAATCTACAAGAATTAGACATAATAAACAATTTAATATAAATTCGAATAATTGGTATACAGTAAAAGAAGATATCTATAAAATTGAAAACTGGTCGCATTATTATGACATATCTAATTAATTCCAACTTTCTTTGCCGCAATCTCACTGGTATTGAACGTTTTGCATTTGAAACCTGCAAAAGACTTGATTTACTTTTACAGCCGGAAGATGATATTCGTATCGTCATACCTTCAAATGCAAAAACCGTACCAGAATATAAGAATATTAAAATCATCAATACAAATAAACCGCTAAAAAGTTTTCCTCAATGGGATTTATTTCAGTTTGCTTTTTGGTGTCGTAAACTTAAAGCAACAGGCATAAACTTTAGTAATACAGCTCCTCTTGGCCAAAATTGTGGTATCAGCTTTATTCATGATATTTATGCAAAACAATATCCGCAGGATTTTATCTCTAAAAAAGAAAAGCTTGTCCGTTTATACAGTTGTTTTAATTACAGAAACATTGCCCGTAACGCAAAAAAGATTCTTACTGTTTCAGAATTTTCAAAAGAACAGATTCAAAAAATATATAAAACTAAAGAAAATGATATCGAAGTAATTCCAAATGGTTGGGAACATTTTCAAGATGTTAAATATGAACCTCTAGCTGACTCAGAGGGGTTTCTAACTCCTGGTACTTTTTATTTTACTCTTGGCTCACTCCAAAAAAGAAAGAACCTTGGATGGATTGCAAAATACGCTTCCACACATCCAGATGAAAAGTTTGCTATAAGTGGTAAGGCAGTTTCCGGTTTTGTCAGTGGTGATATTGCAGTATTGAAAACTTTGCCTAACGTAAAACTTTTGGGCTATGTTACTGATTCTCAAGTAAAATGGCTGATGAAAAATTGTAAGGCTTTCGTTTTTCCAAGTTATTACGAAGGGTTTGGTATTCCTCCACTTGAAGCTCTTAGTGTCGGAGCAAAAATCATTGTTGGAAATGCCGCTAGTTTACCAGAAATTTATCAAGATTCAGCTGTATATATTGATCCATATAACACAGATTGTAATCTTAATGAGCTTATTTCACATTATCCGTCAAATTGTAACCAGGCTGCGAAAGTTGTGTTAAAAGAATATACTTATGACAAAGCAGCTCAAAAGTTATATAATATTCTGAAGATACAACACTAGGAGCAATAAAAAGAAATGTCTTTTGCAAATATCTTATACACTGTAATTTTGTATCCTTTGGTTCAACTTATTGAAATCTCATTTAAGCTTTTTGACAAGCTTTTTGATAACACTGGAATATCTGTTATTGGCGTTAGCCTTACAGTTACACTTTTCTGTCTTCCTCTTTATATTGTTGCAGAAAAGTGGCAGCAGATAGAACGTGATACACAAGCCAAATTAAAACCTGGAATTGACCGTATTAAGCAGACTTTTAAAGGTGATGAACAGTACATGATTCTCTCTACTTTTTATAAACAGAATCATTACCATCCTATGATGGCTCTTCGTTCTAGTTTTGGTCTTCTTATACAGATTCCTTTCTTTATGGCTGCATACAGTTGTCTTTCAAAATTACCGGCATTACAAGATCAGTCATTTCTTTTTATTCGTGATATGGGACAGCAGGATGCCATCTTTAAGATTGGTTCATTTCCTATAAATATTCTTCCTATTGCTATGACAATAATTAATATTATTGCAGGTGCAATTTATACAAAAGGCTTTCCAATTAAAGAAAAAATCCAGATTTATGGAATGGCTTTAATTTTCCTTGTACTTCTTTATACTAGTCCTGCAGGTCTTGTTCTTTATTGGACTATGAATAATGTATTCAGTCTTATCAAAAATGTTTTCTATAAATTAAAGAATCCTGTAAAAACATTATATCTTTGTGCAGCTGGCTGTTGTGTACTCGGAATTATTTTTATTCTTTTCATCTTCCAGACAAAACTTGCTAACAAAATAATTGCAACAACCTTCTTTACACTTATAATTGCAGTTCCTTTATATGTTAAAGGCTTCTCTAAACTTTTGAATACTAAGCTTTCTTACTTCGTAAATAATTCTAAGTCAAGAAATTTTCTGTTCTTTTCAGCATGCTTACTTTTACTAATTCTTACAGCAGTTTCAATTCCTTCTGCACTTATCGGTTCTTCACCAACTGAATTTTGTGGAATAGGAAGCAATATTACTCCATATTTTATCTTTAAAAATATTTTTGTTCAGGCTTTTGGAATCTTTTTCTTTTGGACAACTTGTATCTACTTTCTTTTTGGCAAACGTATTCAAACTCTTTTTGCTTTTTTTATGGCTTTTATTGCTTTAACTGCAACTGCAAATGTTTTTATTTTTCAAGGAAATTATGGCGACATTTCTCAGACTTTGACATTTCTTAATGTAACTGATTTTGCAAGTTTTGGAATAAAATCAATATTAAATATTCTTTTTATAGTATTACTTTTTGTAATTCTCTGTGCATTTTCATCAATAAAACAGGGAAAACCTTTATTTTACATAATAATGATTCTTTCTTTTGGACTTTTAGTTTCTTCAATTCCAAATTTCAACTACATCAAAAAAGAAACAAAAAATTATATTGCAAATGCAGATACCCAGAACCTCACTGATATTAAACCAATATTTAATTTATCTAAAAACAATAAAAATGTTTTGCTTATTTTTCTTGACCGAGCTCAAGCACGATTTATTGATGAAATGTTTAAGGAAGATACAAACTTTAACCAAAGTTTTTCTGGTTTTGTAAACTACCCTCAGGTTCTTTCTTATAATGGACACACACTTATGGGAGCACCAGGAATGTTTGGTGGATATGAATATATTCCTTGGGAAATGAACAAACGTTCATCTGAAGCTCTTGTAGATAAAAACAATGAATCTCTACTTCTTCTTCCAAGAATTTTTAATGAACAACTTGGATATTCATCTACAATTACGGATCCTTCTTGGGCAAATTATAATACATTTGTCGATACTTCAATTGTAAATGATTATCCAGAAATTAAAGCTTACAAAACTAAAGACTCTTATAATGATCTTTGGTATAAAGCACATCCTGAATCAGACTTTTCTCAGAATACAGAAATTCTCATAAAAAGAAATATGCTTTATTTTGCATTATTTAGAGAAGTTCCAATTTGTATGCGTGAAGTTCTTTATTATAAAGGAACATACTGGTCTTCTGATGAAAATATGAACGATATGTCAATTTTAATTGGAAGTTATGCACCACTTACATTCTTAAAAAATCTTACTTCCTTTAGTGATACTTCAAATGGAACTTATAACTGTATAACAAATGAACTTACACATACAAGTTATTTCTTACAGGCACCAGATTATATTCCTGTTGAAAAAGTAACAGATTATGGAACCTCAAAATTTGCACATGATGACTCTTATCACACCCAAATGGCAACTTTCAAAATGCTTGCTGACTGGTTTGATTACTTAAAAGCAAATAATGTATACGACAATACAAGAATTGTAATTGTTTCCGATCATGGCTGTGTTGGTACTGAAGAAGAATTTGATATTAATCCAGAACTTGACTCTAAAGTGTCTGGTTCAAAATATAGTGGACGCGGACATTATCATTGTCTTCTTATGTTTAAGGATTTTAATTCAGATGGAAATCTGTTAACAGACAACTCTTTTATGACAAACGCAGATACTCCAAGTCTTTTACTTAAAGATTTTAAACAGACTTTTACAAATCCTTATACTGGAAAAATAATGCCTGTTAATACATCTGATTTTAAGAAGAATGGTATTTATATTAGTGCCAGTGATGCTCATCAGCCGCTTTATAACGGTACATATCAATTTTCTATCAAAGATAATGAATGGTGGCACGTAAAAGAAAATATTTTCGATTCTAATAACTGGACACAGGAGGCTCCAAATGACTAATTCTTTACTTCTCTATATTGACCCTGGTACGGGGTCTATGCTTTTTTCCATTGTAGTTGGTGCCGCAGCAACTCTTTTCTTTCTCGGGAAAGCTGCCTGGATAAAGGTTAAACTTCTTTTTACAGCCAAGAAAAATGGTGTTTCAACATCAGTTGATTCAAATTATAAGAAGTATGTAATTTACAACGAAGGCATGCAATACTGGAACACCTTTAAACCAGTTTGTGATGAATTTGAGCGCCGTCAAATTGAGCTCACTTATTATACTTCTGCAGAAAAAGATCCTTGTTTTGAACAAGGTTATAAATATGTAAAACCAGAATTCATTGGTGAAGGCAATATGGCTTTTGTAAAGCTTAATATGCTTAGTGCCGGCTTTGTTCTTATGACTACACCTGGACTTCAAGTTTACCAGCTTAAACGCAGTAAACGTGTTGCCCATTACAGTCATGTCCTTCATATGCCAAATGATGCAACGACTTATCGCTTGTTCGGACTTGATTATTTTGATTCTGTACTTCTTACAGGTGACTATCAGAAAACCGATATTCAGTTTCTTGAAGAACAACGTGGTATAAATAAAAAACAGCTCGTAACTGTGGGCTGTCCTTACCTGGATGTTTACAAAGAAAACATTGCAAAAATTCCGGAAGAAGAAAATCATCCTTTTACAGTACTTGTTTCACCTAGCTGGGGTGATGTCGGTATTCTAAAAAAATATGGTGAAAAACTTCTTGACCCTCTGGCTGCTACTGGATGGCGAATTATTGTTCGCCCTCATCCACAATCAAAAAAATCTGAAGCAGATATGCTTGCGCGTCTTGAAGAACGTTACAAAGATAATAAAAATATTGAATGGGATTACGAACGCCAGAATATTTTCAGCTTAAAAAAAGCCGACATTATGATTTCTGATTTCTCTGGAATCATTTTTGATTATACTTTCTTGTGTGATAAACCTGTAATGTATGTAAATGCAGGAATGGACTTACGTCCTTATGATGCTTATGACCTTGGAGATAAAAAACTCTGGCAGTATGCAAGCTTGGAAAAATTCGGTAAGCAGCTTGATGAAAAAGATTTCTCAAACATTAAAGAAGTGATTCAAAATATGAGTGACAGTAAAGAACTAGCAGCTGCCCGTGCTCAGGCAAAATCAGAAGCATGGATGTATGAAGGAGAAGCTGGTAAAAATATCGCAGACTTCATGATTCAAACCGTTCAAAACTCTTCTAAATAAACTTATTTTTGAACATTTACACTTGATAAAACCCCTGTTTTTTTGTAATTTATATAAAAAGATTAATTCTTTTGAACAAATAAACACGGGGTTATTTTATGTCTAAAACAGTATATCTTGGTCTTACCGGTGATATCATTCATCCCGGCATTATCAATATAATTAATGAAGGTGCAAAACTTGGAGACCTTACAGTAGGTCTTCTCACAGATTCAGCTATTGTATCTCATAAACGACTTCCTTACCTTACTTTTGAACAGCGTCGTCAAGTAGTTGAAAATATAAAAGGTGTAGCAAAAGTTATTCCTCAGGAAGATTGGAGTTATGTTCCAAATCTCAAACGTCTAAAACCTGATTTTATGATTCATGGCGATGACTGGAAAACAAATTACCTCAGTAAAATCCGTGAAGAATGTTTTGAAGTAATGAAAGAATGGAATGGTCAGATTGTTGAAATTCCATATACTAAAGGAATTAATTCAACTGCCCTAGTAGAAAATGCAAACACAATCGGAACTACCCCTGATGTTCGTCGTGCTACACTGAGACGTCTTATTGCTGCAAAACCAATTGTCCGCATTATGGAAGCACACAGTGGCTTGAGTGGACTTATTGTAGAACATGCAGAAGTTATGAAAGATGATGGACTTCATACCTTTGATGGAATGTGGTCTTCTTCCCTCACCGACTCAACAAGCAAGGGTAAACCAGATATTGAAGCAGTAGATCTCACTACCCGTATGCAGTCTCTTACAGATATTCTTGAATGTACTACAAAACCAATTATTTACGACGGCGATACAGGCGATATTCCAGAGCATTTTGTATTTACTGTTCGAACTCTTGAACGTAACGGTGTGTCCGCTGTTATTATTGAAGATAAAAAAGGTCTTAAGAAAAATTCACTTTTTGGAACAGAAGCTAAACAAGTACTTGCAACAGAAGAAGAGTTCTGTGAAAAAATCGCGGCTGGCAAACGTGCCCAGATTACTAAAGATTTTATGATTATTGCACGCATTGAAGAAATCATTGCAGGTTACAGTGTTGACGAAGCTCTTACAAAAGCCTTTGCTGCAGTTAAGGCTGGAGCAGACGGAATAATGATTCATTCGAAAGATAAAACCGGAGAAGATATTAAAGAATTCTGTCAGCGCTTCCGTAAAGAATATGCAACAATTCCTATTGTTCTTGTACCTACAACATATAACCAGTTTACAGAAAAAGAACTTGCTGAATGGGGTGCAAACATTATAATTTATGCAAATCATATGCTCAGAGCTAGTTATCCTGCTATGAAAAAATGTGCTGAAACAATTCTTGAAGCAGAACGTTCACTCGAAGTAAATGATATCTGTATGCCTATTAAAGAAATACTTGAATTGATTCCAGGCACTAAGTAATGGAGAAAAAAAATGATTAGACCATCTTATTTTTACGATTTATTAATTAAAAATGGAACAGATTTTTTTGCAGGAGTGCCTGATTCACTTTTGAAAAATCTCTGTGCATACATCACAGATAATGCACCGGCAAGCAATCACATCATCAGTGCAAATGAAGGAAGTGCTACAGGCCTTGCTACAGGTTATCATCTTGCAACAGGTAAGATACCTATGATTTACATGCAGAACTCGGGCGAAGGAAATATGATAAACCCTCTTATGAGTATTGCAGATCCTGACGTTTATTCAATTCCTATGTTGATTGTAATTGGATGGCGTGGAGAACCTGGTGTTCACGATGAACCACAGCACGTAAAACAAGGAAAAGTTACTTGTGATTTACTTGATGCAATGAAAGTACCATATGAGATTTTGAGCGATAATGAAGCAGACCTTCCAGCTCAATTCGACAAAGCGTATAAATACATTAAAGAAAATAATGCACAGTATGCCTTTGTAATTCGTAAGGGAACTTTTGATGATTATTCTTTAAAAAATAATATTCCAGTTTCTGGTAATATGAGTCGCGAACAGGCAATTGAAAAAATTATGCTTGGTGCTGATGATTCAACAGCATTTGTTTCCACAACAGGTATGATTAGCCGCGAATTGTATGAACTTCGGGATAAATATAATCAAGGTCACGATAGAGACTTTCTTACAGTTGGAGGAATGGGTCATGCAAGTCAGATTGCTCTTTCCATTGCACTTCAGCAAAAAGAACGTCAGGTATTCTGTCTCGATGGAGATGGTGCAAGCATAATGCAGATGGGAGGCATGGCAACAATTGGAAGTCGCAAACCTCATAATTATGTTCACTTTGTTTTAAATAATGGAGCACATGACTCTGTTGGGGGACAACCTACCGTCGGTCGCCAGATTGATTTCTGTAAAATAGCAGAAGGTTGTGGTTATGAAAATATTGTAAAAGTTTCTACCTTAGAAGAATTGGATAATGTATTGAGTTCTTCGGATACAAAAGATAAACTTACATTTGTAGAAGTTCTTGTAACTAAGGGAGCCCGAAAAGATTTGGGAAGACCTAAATCTACACCAGTTGAAAATAAAATCGCATTAATGGATTTTTTAAGGAAGTAAAATATGATTAAACAGGCAGTAATTGTTGCAGGTGGACTTGGAAGTCGCTTTGGAAACAGAACAAAATTAATGCCAAAAGGCTTTATTGAAATTGAAGGTGTTGCAATGGTAGAACGTTCAGTTCAAAAGCTTATTGCAGCAGGAATCGAAGAAATCATTATTGGAACAGGTCATTGCTCTGAATACTATGATGAACTTGCAGAAAAATATCATGTTATTAAAACTGTTCGTAATGACAATTATATGAATACAAGCAGCATGGGTACTCTTGCAGTTTGTGTTCCTTATATTAAAGGTGATTTTATTCTTCTTGAAAGTGACCTTATTTATGATGCAGTAGGTCTTAAAGTTCTTCAGAATGAAGAACGAAATAATGTTATTCTTGCAAGTGGAAAATCTAACAGTCATGATGAAGTATACCTTGCTGCAGATGCAGACAGTATATTAACTAACGTTAGTAAGGATAAATCAATTATCCCTGATCCAGCAGGTGAACTTGTAGGAATCACAAAAATCAGTAAACAATGCCTCGATAAAATGATGGCTTATTATAATAGTGATCCTTCTCTCATAAAGCTTGATTATGAACATGCTCTAAAACAAGTTAGTCTTGATGGGGAACCTGTTTATGTTCATAAGGTTGAATATTATGCATGGACAGAAATTGATGATGAATCAATGCTTGAACGTGCACTTACACAAATCTGGCCACGAATTAAAGAAAATGAGAGTTTACTCTCCATTCGCCGTGAAGTCCTCTTAAATCCAGGTCCTTCAACCACTACAGACAGTGTAAAATACGCCCAGGTTGTTGCAGATATCTGTCCTCGTGAACTTGAATTTGGCAATCTTATGGAAGAAGTTGCAACAGGTCTTACAGAAGTTTGTGCGAATCCAAAAGACTATATTTCAGTTATGTTTGGTTGTTCAGGAACAGGTGCTGACGAAGCAATGGTAAGTTCTTGTGTTCCACCAGATGGAAAACTTCTTGTAGTTGATAATGGATCTTACGGTGCTCGTCTTGCAAAGATTGCCAGTGTATACAATATTGATATGGATGTATTTAAATCTTCAACTTACGAACCTATTGATCTTGCAGCTCTTGAAGCACAGATGAAGAGTAAAAAATATACTACTTTTGCCATAGTTTATCATGAGACTACGACAGGTCTTATGAATGACCTTGCTACAATTTGTCCTATGGCAAAGAAATATGGAATGACAACTATCTGTGATATTGTATCTGCTTATGGTGGTATGCCTATTGATTTGGGTAAACTCAGAATAGACTTTGCAACAAGTACATCTAACAAACATATTGGTGGAATGGCAGGCGTTGGTTTTGTTGTATGTAAACGTGATGAACTTCTTAAGCAGAAAGACTGGCCTAAGAGAAACTATTATCTGAATCTTTATGATCAGTATAAATACTTTCTTGAAACAAAGCAGACTCGCTTCACCCCACCAGTACAAACATTCTATGCTCTCCGTCAGGCTATTATTGAAACAAAGGTTGAAACTGTAGAAAAACGTTATGAACGTTTTACAGCTTGCTGGGAAATTTTAGTTAAGGCTTTAGACGAAATTGGTCTAAAAATGCTTGTAGACCGCAAATACCAGAGTCACTTTATAACAGCAATCCTGATTCCAGAAACTCCAAAATACAGTTTCAATGATCTTCACGACTATGCAAAATCTTTTGGTTTTACAATTTACCCGGGAAAACTTGGAAATATCGATACCTTCCGTATTGCAAATATGGGAGACATTAAACCAGAAGAAATGACACACTTTACTTGTGTTCTTCGTGACTATATGCACTCTATTGGAGTATGTTAATAAAATATAAAACATCATAAAAAAAGCTGTGTGGTTTCATACCGCACAGCTTTTTTTCTCTTACTGCATATTATTATTTACAGCTTTCACTCAATTCCTGATGAGCCTTTAAGAGTTGTGTTGTAAGAGGCTGAGCAAATACCTTACTGTTAGAAGCCTGATTTTCTGCTTCAACTGTTTCGCCTTCATAAATTACAACCGGATAATCTTTAATAATATCTGTACGAGCATTTTTTATGATACACTCTGCCATCTTCATTGCGAGTGGATTGTATTTCTTCTTGTTGATTACTGCTACAGATTCTGTAAGTGCAAAGTTTCCTTCAACTGGATCAATAAAATCAATAGGAAGTCCATTTTTCTTATCTCTTACAGCCTGATGTCTAAGTCCAAAACCTACAGCAACCTCTCCAGCACGAATCTTTTTGATAGGACCAGAACCAGAAAGCTCTAGATGTGGACCTGCGTTATTATAGATTCCCTTAAGAGCTGCTTTTGTTCCTTCTTCTCCATACTCAGAAATAAGAGCCTGTACCATAAGCCATGCTGTTGTACTTCCCATTGGATCTACAACACTTACCAGGTCTTTGTAAATTGCATTTCCCATATCTTTAATACTCTTTGGATAAGGCAAACCTTTTTCTTCGAGAAGCTTTGTATTAACAATAACAGCACCCTGAATTGCAAGAAGCGGAGTATAATAATTTGGTGTTTGAATATTTTTCTTCACTTCAAACTCAAGAGGTTTGTACATATTGTTCTGTGCCTGAGTACTTTCAATATAGAAAGAACTCATTGTAATAAGGTCAGCTTCAATATCACTACCCTCTGCAAAAAGTTTACCACCAAGTTCACTTGTTCCAAATGACTGGAAAATATATTTTCCTTCATAACCATTTGAATCCAGAGCTTTTTTAACAGACACTACAGCTTCATCATCTGCATTTGAATAGATAATTACTTTTTTTTCTGAATTGTCCTGTTTTGAACAGCCTGTAAGAACAGCAATCATGCTTACTGCTAAAACTGTCAAAAAAATCTTTTTCATTGTATTCTCCTGTGCAAACATATATTTGCATAATTTATTTATTCTTATTAAAAACTCCTTTTATGGTTTTCATAATAAGATTTGTTATAAGAATTAAAATTGAAAGAATGAATATTTCATTAAACTTAGCAAAATGCTGAAGTTCCTGAATCTTTGTCGTAATTACCATTGTTCTTGCTCCGGCCAGGAATACAACAGCACTTACAGTTACCATACCATTTATAAACAGATAAACAAATATTTCTAAAAGTGTTGAAATTGCATTTGGTGTTATAATTCTAAAAACTGTTTTAATCCAGTTGTCACCAAGTAATAAGGCTGTAGTTTCCCAGGAATCATTCATCTTATCCAGAGTACCCTTCATCATAAGGAATGGAGTTGCAAAAAAGTGAACAAGATTACAGCATACAAGAATTATGATTGTATTATGAATTGGTGTTTTTCTAAAAGTAAGCAAGAAGGCAATACCTAAAACCATTCCTGGGAGAGTATTTGATACCTGTGCCATAGACTCTATGATTTTTGTTCCTCTTGGATGTATTTTACTTCTAGCAGCAGCAAGAGCAGAAATATAGACAAAACCAGTTCCAAAGAATGCAGTTAGGAAACTTACAGATAGAGAATTACGGAATACCCGCATAAGAGCTTTATCTGCAAATACAGATTTTACATTCTTTAATGTAAAGCCCATATTATATGGCCATTCTGTAACAAAAGGAGCAACGAATACAACAACAAAAATTGAAAGCATACAAATTATGATTATTACAGATAATACGGTCCATATAACATCACGAAGATAATTCTTGCTGAAATCAGTTCTTGAGATCTTATTATATCTTACGTTAAACTTCTGAAGATAATTTAAAAGAAGAATGCTTACAACAGAAGGTAAAAGCATGACAATTGCAATTACAGCCCCCTGATGAAAATCTGGAAGACTTCCTAGCATTGTATTATACAGCAACTCAGCTACAACAACATATCGTCCACCAATAGAAGCCGGAATACCAAAATCTGTAAACGAAAGGAAAAAACTTTGAATTATAGAAACTGCAAAAGTACTGAGCAAAGGCTGGAATACAGCTGTAAAAAAGCACTTAAGACTATTATCACCCATTACTTTACAAACGATAATAAATCGCTTATCAATATACTGCATTGTATTGCGTAACAAAGTAAAAGAAATTGGCAATGTATAAATTACGTAACAGAAGATAAGTCCTTTAAAACCGTAAAAATCAAAAATCTGCCGACCAAACAGTCTTGTAATAAGTCCTGTTTTTCCAAATGAATAGATTATTGCAAAACCATAAGTAATTGTTGGAAGCAGCATTGGAAAAACAGCAAGTGTACGTAAAGTTTTCTTTAAGCCCACAGGTATATTTGTAAAACTTTCGGTATAAGCTAGAACAAAAGCTAAAATTGTAGTAATTATGGCACTTATAAAAGAAACTTTTGTACTGTTCCAGAAAGCATTTGCGAGCTTTCCCTGTGTAAAAACATTATAAAAGTTAGCAAACGAAAATCCACCGGCTGCTGTAAATGCATTCTTCACCATTACAAAAACAGGAATAACAATGAAAAGAGCAAAAAACAGGAGCACTACGGTAAAAACTGTATTAATCTGTTTATTCTTCATTATTTCCCCGTCTTAAAAAGCTTATAGATATTATCTTTTTTTATCTTTAACTGCTGAAGAATAAAACCTTCAACAAAATCACTAGCCGGTTCATTAATAATAGTTTCTGGTGTTGCAAACTGTTCAATCTTACCTTTATTAATTATAAGAACCTTATCGCTTATTGTTAGTGCTTCTTCCGGATCATGAGTTACAATAATAGTAGTAAGTTTAAAGTCTTTTGCAATGGTTACAATCTTTTCTTTAATAGATTCTTTAATTACTCCATCAAGAGCTGAAAGAGGTTCATCAAGGAGAAGAATTTTTGGTTTCATAACCATTGTTCTGGCAAGTGCAACCCGCTGTTTCTGACCACCGGAAAGCATATCGATTTTTTTATCCAGATGATCTTTTAAATCAAGCAGTTCAATTAATGAGTCAACTTCTTCTTGGGTTGAACGATCTTTATAATTTCTTAAACCATAGGTAATATTTTTATAAGCATTAAGATTTGGAAAAAGAGCATAATCCTGAAAAACAATATTAAACCCTCGTTCCTGCATTGCAGTATTTGTTATATCATTTCCGTCAAATGTAATGCTTCCAGAATCAGGTGTGTATATACCTAGAATAAGATTCAGAAGAGTTGTTTTTCCACTTCCAGATGCACCTAGTATAGAAACAATTTCTGAATTCTGTATAGAAATCGAAATATCATCCAATATTTTTGTAGTACCAAAAGATTTTACAATGTTTTTAAGTTCTAACACTAAATTCTCCTTGGAATATTTATATTCTGTAAACACTATCAAGTGCTTTTAATTCATTATAGGTATCAATTTCTACAAAATCATCAAACGAACATTCTCTAATGTGAATATCAAAATCGTTGATAAAATATGTAAGAGGTACATTGTCCCAGTAGCGTTCTTTTCCACCTGGCATTTTATAGACCTTTTCAATGCACTCTGAAAGATGCTTTCCATCTTTTTCTGTCCAATAAGAAATACCAACCATTCTGTAACCGTTTACTCCTCCAACAGAAACACCGGTTACACGGCCTTTATTTGCAGACAGGCACCAGTCATCTGTAGAATCACACTTTACGCCACAATAATTTGAGCAATACTGATATTTTTTTATAAGTTCGGGATTTTTTAAGAGAATATCGGCTTCTAAAATATACGCATTTGAAAGATTAAATCTTGCACACATGGCAGAAGAAATATTATTTGTTTCGTTATATGCAGGATTTTCAATAAATTTTATATTTGGATATTTATATAGCAGTTGATCAAACTGTTCAGAAAGATATCCACGTACAATTATAATTTCTTCAATGCCTGCTTTTATAACAGCATCAAGCATTGAATCTATAATTCTTTCACCTTTTACCCTTATTAATGATTTAGGAGTATTTAAAGTAATTGGTACAAGTCTAGAACCAAAACCTGCCGCAATAAAAACAGCTCTTTTTACTCTATATGGTTCAAGAGCTGCTATACCTTTCTCTGTGATAATTCCGTTTTCAACATAGCCAGATTCTTCAAGAGTTACTAAAGTTGAATTAATTGTGCCAACTGAAACTCCAATATCTTTTGCCAGTTCTCGTTGTGAAAGTTTTGCTCTGTGAGACTCTAAAATAGATAATACATCAAATTCTTTTTCAGTCATTTAGTGTTCAAAATTATAACATATTTAGCTATTTTTGAACAAGAGAATTAACTGAATATTTAGAAGTTTATACTAACTCCAACCGTCATCACAGCACCAAACAAAGTAGGATATTCATCTGTTCCTGCAATGTCGAATGGAGTTTTGAAGTTTACATCTTTACAGTTGCCGTTATTGCCGTAAACTGAACGGTCATATTTTTCATCGTCTATCACTGTAAAGTAACTGAACATAATCCCCAGGTTTCCATAAAATGAAACCGGGACTTTTGAATTCAATGAAACTTTTCCGCCTGCACTTAAGATATGAATCCAGTTATAAGCACCATCATGAAGGAAATATTTTTTCAATTCAGAACGATTTACGTTACTTAATTCTGAATAGATATTGCTTCCAGGAACCTGCTGGCTTCCATAATCGGCACCATGACGAATCAACTGATATGAAGCACCTGCATTAATTCCTTTTTTTGGTTGGCATTTAAACTGTAGAAGAAATTCATCTGAATTAGGTGGTAAATAATAACCAAGGGATTCACCATTATTTGAATAATTTTCACAGATATAGTGGTTATACCATGGAGCATAATTTATTGAATGATGTGTATAACAATATGGTTCAATTTTTGTATATCGGAAACTCAGCGAAGTAAAAGGTATTTTTGGGAATACGTATTTTACACCTCCCTGATATGCAAACATAGCTCGTGTATAAATAAACGGATTGTTGTTAAGTCCATTAATCTCATCAAGATATACCGAAAACCATAATGAACCTACATCTGCAATTGTATATTTGAAATCTCCAAATAAAGCAAGATTATCGCAGTCACCAATATGATTCTGATATTCTACGTAATTTGCTAATGGGAAAGCATAACCAAGTTCAAAACGCTTAGGCCAGATTACAGAAGAACCAAAATCAAGATGAAGTCTCTTCAAATCTAATTCAATCATATTAACAGAAAAGGCATTCTGATAATAAAATGAATCATCGTTATTTCCAGATTCTCCAAACTTGTTTAAGGCTCCTTCATTTATATAATCCTGATTTGGATATTCAAGAATACCAGTCAAAGAATAGAACTTAAAGGAATCAAATAATTTAAACTGTGCATCTACAGCCATAAAAGGATAAGCCTTTGCATTTAGTACAAGAGAACTACCGTTATCCATTGCAGCAATTTCTCTGTCAAAACGTCCTGCTCCAAGAATAATATGATTATTCAGCAAAGAGCCTCGGATTTCGCCATCAATAGAAAATCCCATTCCAAAACTTGTAGCCCATCCTTCGAGTCCTGCCGCATTCATATTTTTTGCAAAATAGAATTGTCCACTCCATGGCTTTTTATATGAATATGGAAGATATGCATTGTTCAGATAACGGCGGATATATCGAGCTTTATCTGAAACATCATACTTTTCAGTTTTTGCATCATCTTTATATTCCCCATCGAGGAATTTTTCTACTTCAGAAGCATACCACGGATACCCAATAAAATACTCCCCTATCTCCATAAGCGGCATATAAGAAAAATCAAGTACACCTTTTAATCTGTAAGACAAGCCTTTTCCTAAATCACCGTCAAAGTTAAGCTTGTACATATTATCCATACCCCAGCTGTTGTAGTCTGAGTCTGAATAAAGGCCGCCGGAATATACAAATTCAAATTCACTTTTGTAATTAAATGTAATAGGGAAATCTTCATTTGTATTTGCAAGATGTGCTTCTAAAGCATTTCTTTTATCATTTTTTGAAGAAGGCTCATACTGTGCAAGATAATCTTCTATAATTTCTATTTCGCGATCTGACATTTTGTCTGAGTTCTCATAAATCTCCTGCAAGCTCGCAAGTATCTGAGCTCTCGTATAAGGCTTATAACTATTTAATGGAGAACAAAGACCTTTTTTCTGTGCCACGTCTAATATTTCATAAATATCATCTGTTACGGGAACAGAAACATTCATTTGTGCTGTTATAGCGAAACTGAAAAAAATCAAAGCAGAAATCAATACAGTTAGTTTTTTCATTTTATGCCTCTTTAATTAAATATCTTATATTCAACACCGCAAGCTAATTCAATTCCCTGAATTACATTGCTGTTATAAATCTGAATTGTGTATACTCCCTGCCCGTAAACAGAAAGATTATCTAAAAAGGAATATGTGCCGCTTAATTTTATCTGATGTTTATAAATACAATTTCCAGTCATCCACATATAGCGGCCTTTGTCACGGGCGGCGATTCGATCATCATCAGATTCGGCAAGTTTATATTGAGTGTATGGATAATAGGAATAGATTTCTTTTTCATCATCAAATTGCGAAAACAAACTTTCCGCACTATTCTCCCCATGAATCGAGAACAGATATGCTACTCCAGCCTGCCACTTCTTCTGGCTGTCATAATCAGCCTTCAAAGTTACTGCAAAACAATCTGGCCCGAATGGAGAACCAATCCAGGTATTTGTATATCCGCTTGTCTGCATATTATCTCTGGTTCTATACAAAGACCATTCCGGACTTTGTTTTACATATAAATATGGCGAAGTATACACACCTTCGAGATAAGTCTTAATTACACCATTGTCTTTAAGATTACTATTGTACTGCATTCCAAGCTGAAATCCTATGCTGTCTGGAACAGATAAAGCCTGGTCACTCCTTGAACCACCAAGGTCAAGTATTTCATTCTGAGCAAACATTCCGTACAATTTAAAATTTTTAAACGGCAGAAGTTCAAACATCAAACCAAAATATGCGCAGAATCTTCCTTCTCCGTAATACTTATCTTCATTTTCAGTTAGTAAATGTCCATATTGTTCCCAGGAACCAAACTGATGCATAAGCATAAATGGATTCAAATAGCGCAGCTCAAAAGGAGCATTCAAAAGCGAGCCTTCAAGTACACCAACTTTTAGCCATCTGAAAGGTCTCATATTTACCTGATGCAAGTACAAAAACTTAGTGTTATCTACCTGAGCTACGTGCATGGAATATTTTAAATATTCAGTATAGAGATTTAATGAACAATAAAAATCCGTTTCAAAAGTTCTGTTATAAATTATACTGCCAAGCTGTGTATTATAAATCTGCAGACCTTCTTTTGCTGCATAAAAATTAAAGCCCCATTTATCAAAAGCATGTCCTGTAGCACCATAAGCAAAGCGTGGAAATAAAAACTCAAAATGGTCGCCGCTATAAACTATATTCGTAAAATTAGCAGGATCATTCATAGAAGGTTGATTTTTTCCAATTATAAAATCAGGTTCAATTGTTACATAATCAGAAAAACCTATAATCAACGGAATTGTAATGAAAAAATCTTTTACATAATAATCAAAACTCCAGTCTATATCAGAATTTGATTTGTAATAAAACTCCGGATTTACCTTTACATTTCCAAAAAGCCGTAATTCTTCTTCAGGAAAAAAATCTTCATTTTTTGTAAGAAAGGCTTTTACTTTTTCCCAGTTTTTCTGTCCATTTTCAGTAAGTTTTTCGTATGGAATCTTTCTGAAATAAAAAAGCATCTCTCCAATTGTCATTGGTTGTGTTTCAAAGAAAAAATCAGTTTTACTTTCCATGCACAAAGATTCAAGTTCATCATAAACCCAATGGCCCGATTTAATTATCTGTGTACTGTTTCCTGATTTTGCGAATAAAGAAAGGCTCAGCGACAAGAATAATATAATTAGGAGATTTTTCTTCATATACAAAAAATAACACTTTTCTAACCTTAAAACAATACTTGATTTAGTAACTATTTTACAAACATAAATCTATTGTTATTAAATAAATTAAGTTTTATACTTAAAAAATGAAATTGTTTATAGATTGCCGCATGCTTAAAAGTGGTGGAATTGGTACTTACCTTGAGTCTTTACTTCCCTATTTTATCAAATCTTTTGAATGTCTTTTATTAATTTATCCGAATCAAAAAGAATGTCTTCCAGACTGCACTACTTCATGCCAGATAATCGAAACTGATATAAAAACTTTTTCATTAAAGGAACTTTTTTTATTTCCAGCCAAGCTCAAAAAAATAATTAATTCCTGCGATATTTTTTATAGTCCATATTGTAATGTTCCTTGCGGTATAAAAATTCCCGTTTTCACCACAATTCACGATATTGTTTTTCTTGATATTCCAGAGCTTTCTTCCCGCGCAGGAATTCTGATTCGCAAATTCTTTTATCAGAGAGCTATTAATAAATCTAAGGCAATTTTTACTGTATCGCAATTTTCTGCAGGACGCATTAAAGCAAAACTCAAAATCAAAAATAAGCCTTTGATTGTTACTTATAATTCTGTTCCTGAACATTTTAGTCTGGAAAAGCCAGAAAAAATCGAAAAAGATAATTCAATTATTTATGTCGGCAACATCAAAAAGCATAAGGGGCTTTCTTTTCTGCTCGAAGCCTTTGAAATCTGTAAAGCAAATGGTCTTGACTGCAAGCTTGTAATTATTGGAAATGCAGAAAACTTTCGCTCAGGTGATACAGAAATTGCAAAAAGACTTTCATCAGCTGATGAAGAAGATATCTGCTTTACCGGACGTATTTCTGATTCAGAATTACAAGATTATTACCAGAAAGCAAAGCTTCTTGTTCAGCCGTCTTTATACGAAGGCTTTGGTATGCCACCTTTAGAAGCACTATATCTTGGAACTAATGTAGTTATTTCTGATATTCCTGTTTTTAAGGAAATATATGCTGATTTTCCTGTAAGTTTTTTTAACTCTGCAGACAGCAATGACCTTGCAGAAAAAATTCAGCAGAGCTTTTATAAAGCAGCACCAGAAAACTTACCGCAAAAGTATTCATTCCAGAAAACTGCAAATATTATAGTAGAGACCTTTAACTCTATTTTACAATAAGAATAAACTATGATATAATAGATTAGTTATGAATTTGATTGAATATTTTAAAAAGCATTTTCCACATACAAGTTCTTTTGCTTCTGGTTTATCACTTTTTATAGTTGATGCTATTGTACTTTTTTTATGTATTGGTGCCGGCTTTTTCATTGTAAATCTTTTTGATACATCACATATTAATTTCAAATCATTCATTAATTACTCAGTTTATATTCCTTTTATTTTAATTCTTTTTGCAGCAAATAATCTTTACCCGGGAATTATGAATTCTCCAACCGAAGACATTAAGCATTACTTTGGTTGTACATTTTTTAGTTTCCTTGCAATTATTTTGACAGTATATCTTGCTAACATCAATGAGAATACATTTTTTGAAAACATTATAAAGGATTCTTCTGGAAGAGCTATTTCTCTTGCATTTTTGATTGCCCTTCCAATTTGTACAATTGCACTTCCTGCTTTCCGCGAAGTTGCAAAACATTCTTTTTCTAAGTTTAAATGGTGGGGTGTACCTGTAGTTATATATACAGACAAGACCTCAAGCAATTTTATCATTGAAAAATTAATCAGACTTAAATATCTTGGCTATCATCCGGCAATTATTATTGATTCTGGTGCAAAAGAAAACTATGAGTTCAAAGGCATTCCGGTTTATCCGCCATCAGATGACCTTCACAAACAGATAAAAGAACATAATATTAAGCAGGCAATTATCTGTGAATATAAAGGTGACATGTCTTACATCATGTCTTCTTACAGATACACTACAACTGTTTCTAAAAACCAAACTTTCTTTACTAATACACAGCAGCTTAAAGATATTGGTGGTATAATCGGTTTCTCTTCTATACACAATCTTACATTCAAAAGAAACCTTTTTATCAAAAGATGCATAGACATTATTGCAATTCTAATCACTCTTCCAATTGTATTTCCTGTTATGCTGATTCTTGGAATACTTACAAAACTCACTTCTAAAGGCCCTGTTTTTTATGGACACAAAAGAGTTGGTAAAGATGGCAAAGAAATAAAATGCTGGAAATTCCGTTCTATGTGCGTTAATTCTCAGGAAATTCTTGAACAGATTCTTGCTACAGATCCTGTACGCCGTGCAGAATGGGAAAAAGACAGAAAATTCATTGATGACCCGCGTGTAACTAAATTTGGAAAATTCCTCAGAAAAACAAGTCTTGATGAATTACCTCAGCTGATTAATATTTTCTTAGGACAAATGAGCCTTGTAGGTCCTAGACCTGTAACAGAGCCAGAACTTGTAAAATATGGTGAATACAAAGATTACGTTCTTTCTGTTTCCCCAGGACTAACTGGTATGTGGCAGGTATCCGGACGCTCTGATACAGGATATGAGGAGAGAATTTCATTTGATACATATTATATTCAAAACTGGTCTATCTGGCTTGATATTTGGATTCTTATAAAAACTGTTTACGTTGTATTAAAAGGAAAAGGTGCTTACTAGATGAAAAAAGTTCTCCTCGTTATTTCTGCTTTTTTTGTGTTATTAACTTGTGCTAATGCTCAGAATTTTAAAATTGATGATTATAAAATTACAACCAACGGTAAGTATAAATTAACTACAACAAAGCCTTATGCAATTCAGCTGAACTACCCTATTGATAAAAAATCAATTTTCAATAAACACGATTTTGAATCTTATCTTACAAATTACAAACAGGAATTGGAAAATTCTCGTTTATTCGAAGAAATTAATGTTGATTACGAAGTTTTAGAACAGACAGTAACTTCAGATGATAATCCGGAAACACTTTTAAAAGTAAAATTAAACATTAATGTAACAGATTCAAACCATTTCCTTATGGTTCCTTATCCTAAATTCAAATCTGATAAAGATAAAACCGAAATTATACTTAAACTAAAAGCAAAGGATTCCAATTTTCTTGGAACCATGAATCCTCTTGCTACAGATTTAAATATTGAAGTAAAAAAAGATGAAGAAAGCTGGAGTTTTAAGCCAGGTTTTAATATTTCTTATGACTATCCTTTTTCAGCAGGTCCGTTTGATGCAACCTGGATTAATGACTATTCAATTAATTATAATTCACAAAACAAATATCCGGAATGGAATGCAAAAACAGGTTTGAAATTTGTTCTTCCTTTCCATTATATTTCTTTTGTTTTTGAAGGCTATCATAATTTCATTAATAATTTTGATTATGAAAAATATGGTGATGCAATGTATAGCAAGGAAGAGTTTAAGTTTTCTACACCTCTTAAACTTTATGAGTTTAAAAACTTTTCATATCTTACTTATACCCCATCATTAAGTTATAATTTTTACTGGGATCAGGATGGAATAAATATTGATAATCCATCTCTTACCGGTCCTATAATTACATTAAATCAATCGCTTTCTAATTCTAAAATTAACTGGCATGATAATTTCCGCAAAGGCTATTCTATTTCTTTAGGAAATTCCTGGACCTATAATTTTCAGCGAAAAGACTGGAGCCCATCTATATCCCTTGAAGCAAAAGGCTTTACTTCAATTAAGCTTGAAGACCGGGATTATCTTGACCGCATTGGTATAGTAACTGACATTTATGCATTTACATACTTTGATATGCCAGGTTCTTATTATAATCATGATGTTTCCGGCTATGGTGATTCTATTGGAAGCAGATTGCGTGGTGTACCAGATGATTCATATTTTGGAAACTTTGATTCAGATACAACATCAACAGGCTTTGTTCTAAATATTGATTTACCAATCAATATTATTAGAACTTCCTTCGAACGAGATTTGTTTAATTTTAATATGCAATTCTCACCATTCCTTGATATAGCAATTTACAGGGATCGAGCACTACCTTTACAGACAGATTCTAAAATCTGTAGTGGTATGGAAGTTCTTGTTTATCCTAAAAAATGGTCAAGCTTTATTATCCGAGGAAGTATTGGATTTGACCTTAAAGAAACCTTTGCTGAGGATACAAATATTAAAGGCTTAGTAAAAGGTTTGTGGCATAATAAAGAAATCAGTATTGGTTTAGGATTACATTACTAATTATTACCAAGTTTTTCTAATTGAAGAACTGCATCACGCTGCCAGTAGTTTTCTGGTGCATAACGTGCAATAACTCTTAAAAGTTCACGTGAAAAGTTTTTATATCCGGTTTCTGTAGAATATTTTGCAAGGATATTAAAGCTTTTCCAGGCTGAAGTTTTATTTCCCCATTCAATTATATCAGCATAACCAGAAGCTTCCTGATAGAACGAAGCAAGGTCCTTATATTCAAAAGTTGAATTCCTTGAATACAATATTTCAATAATCCGTGAAAAACTTGTAATACTTGAAATAGCTGCAAATTCAAGAGCTTTTTTACTCTCCCCTGCATCATGATAGTATTCTGCAAGCTGATTATAAGCATTTATAGAATTATATGAACCTGCTCTGTAGAGATTAAAGAACTTTTCCATCGAATCGTTTTTATTTGAAGAAATTGTTCCAAGCATTGCACGTTTTAATGCAGAATCACGATAATCAGCATCTTCAGCAAGGATGTTAAGAAGACGAACTTCCATTTTTGGAAAGTCATTTTCCAATCGGCTGATGTCAGCGAGCATGTAAAGAATATCGTATTTTTCATCCGGAATATCCAGAACATCGGCTTTTTCGAGAGCCATAAGATAATATTCCTCTGCAAACTGATATTCACCTTCAAGTTTGTATATATCGCCGATTATTTTGTGAGCTTCGGGATAAGCTTTTGAGTTTTCAAGATAAATTAAAAGGTTATTTATTGAATCTTCAAAATAATCCTTTCCTTTTTTCTTAAGATAATAGTTGATGATATTTGCAGTTTCATATTCCTTACGATTTTCAAGTACAGTAAGAACAGGTGCAAAGCGATCACCGGCAGCCTGAACTCTTTTTGCAGATAAAGAATTTTTGACTGTATTAATTTGGTTTTCAATATGCTGCTTGCGATATAAAATTGCATCTTCTGAATATTTTAAGGCTTTTCCATAATCCTGAGCATCCATTGCTTCAATTGCATTTCTGTAAGCAACGACACTTTCATCAGTCTTTGTCTTATTATTTGCTGCAAAAACAGAAAAACATAACGCAGATAGTATAAAAAATAATACAGTTTTCTTCATAAACACCTGTCATACCAAACTAAAATCATCATTCCAACCTAAAGTCGTCATTCCGAACTTGTTTCGGAATCTATTACAAAGATTTTAATTCTTCTTCAAATACTTTATCGGCATCTTTTGCATCTATCGTTCGTACTATTTTTCCTTTTTTGAAGATTATTGCTTTGTCGTTTGTTCCGGCTATCCCCAGGTCTGCATGGCGGCCTTCACCGGGCCCGTTTACGACACATCCCATTACCGCAACAGTAATGTCTTTGTCCATTGCAAGAAGACGATTCTGCCAGCGGTCAACAAAAGCATGAACATCAAAACCGATACGGCCGCAGCGAGGACAACTTACAAGTTTTACACCACCAGCTCTTTTACCGCATTCCTTAAGAATATTGATTCCCGCAACAACTTCATTTTCTGGAGATGAAGAAAGACTAACACGAATTGTGTCTCCAATACCTTCATTTAAGAGAGTTGAAAATGCAATGCTTGATTTTACAATACCACCAATGAGAGGGCCTGCTTCTGTAACACCTAGATGAAGTGGATTATTATATTTTTCCGCATAAAATTTATTACACTGTATAGTTTCGTTAACATCTGAAGATTTCATGCTAACTACGTACTGGTCAAATTTAAGATCTTCAAAAATAGCTGCTTCACGGGCAGATGTCTCACAAAGCCCCTGTGCACGACTTATTTTTCCTGCCGCAATCTGTTCCTGTAAATCTTTTGGAAGAGACCCGCTGTTTATTCCTATTCTGATGGCCACACCCTGCTCACGGCAGGCTTCTACAACTGTTTTAGTATTTTCTACAGAGCCTATGTTTCCCGGATTAATTCGGATTGCAGCTACATTACCCTTAAGGCATTCAAGAGCCAGTTTATAATCAAAATGAATATCTGCAACAAGAGGCATAGTTGTACGCTCAGCAAGCAGGCAAAGTCCCTGTGCACTGGCAATATCAGGCACAGCAAATCGGACAATATCGCAGCCGATCATACTTAAATCATTAAGTTCGCGTAATATCCTGTCCAGCTTTTCATTATCCGTGGCGAGGTCTGTTATCCCTTCCTTCCACATAGTCTGTACAGAAACCGGGGTTCCACCACCAATTTTAATCTGTTTAGTTATTCCTTTGCCACCAAGAGTTACAGTTTTAGTTGTCATATATAAAATATATCACATAAATCTATAAAAAAAAATCCCTCACAGAGCAAAAGAGGACACAGAGCAATAATTTTGAAATATTATGCTCTGTGTCCTCTTAAACTCTGTGAGGAGTATATTTGATTAGTTATCGGTTATTAAGCAATGAGTGAGAATACCATTGCGAACAAAGCAACAGATTCACAAAGACCTACTACCATGATGTACTGAGCAAAACCTTTACCTGTTTCACCAAGAGCATCACTAGCTGCTGCACCTGCTTTTCCCTGAGCAATAGCAGAAAAACACATAGCCAAACCAGAAGCAATACCAAGACCAAGAGCAAAGCCAGGTGTCATAGCACCACTTGCTACTTTTGGTTTCATTGCAATATTCATCAAAAGGAAGCCGTAAATTGTCTGTGTCAAAGGTGCACCGGCAAATACAGTAAGAATAAATGGAGCTGGTTTATTGTTGATATAACAGCGTTTCCAAGCTCCAATTGCTCCCTGTCCTGCAATTCCAATACCAATTGCTGAACCGATAGCAGCAATACCCATACAAACAGCAGCACCAATGTAACCTAAAATATCCATATTTTATTCTCCTTTAACCATATTAGGTTGTATAACTATATTGTCATCCCGACCCTGAACTTGTTTCAGGGTTCGGGATCTTTTATAGAGATGCTGAAACAAGTTCAGCATGACTCTTATTTTCGATCAGCAAAAGGCTGATACTTTATACCACTCCAGCTCATTCCAATGTGTGTACAGAACTCCAATGTGTTTAGACGCACACCGTGAACGATTACCGAAAGCACGTTCAAAATCATGTTCAAACCATGACCAAAACCAAGCAGGACAACAGCCGCAATGAAGAGAATTGCGTGTCCAAGCATTGGTCCGGCAAGTGTATTTACAGTATTCGAAATTGCAGCACCCGCAAGACCAACGGCCCAGAGACGGATGTATGAAACAATATCACTGAATACGTTTACAACACCAAGCAGAACAGAAATTATATTCTTACAACTTTCCAGAACAGAAGCTCCAATACTGCCCTCATAATTTGCAAAGATAAAACTCATTGCAAAACCGATGGCAATAAGGCTTACTTCAATTTTTCCTACCGGAACGTTTCCAATGTTTCCAAGCATTGGGAAAACCTGTCCATTTACAACCATTGCAAGTACAATCCAGAACATACCTACAAGCTGTAAAAGTGAACCAATATCACCTAATACCTTAAGCCCCTTCTTATCTGCAAGATTCCTTATTGCAGCCTTAACATGAGCTACACAAAGCTGAATCAAAGCAAGAGAGAAACAGAAAATCTGCAGGTTCTGGTCTTTTGTAAGGCCAATTGAAGGATCTGAAATCCAAGGAAGGTTCCAGATTTTATCTTCATAAGCATTAGAAATTACCGGTATAGAAAGCTTTACAAGACCTTCCGGCAGCTTTTCTACAGGAATTCCAAACCAGGTACAGGTAACTGCGCCCCACACTACTGTTGCAAGAGAGACAAGAAGGAATAATCCAAAGGCAGCAGGTACCTTCTTTCCAGACAGCTTTGTTTTTACCATCAGGAAGAGGATTACAACTGCAACAAGGGCACCATAGCCTCCGTCTCCAAAAATCATTGCAAAGAAGATTGTAAAGAATAAAAGGAACCAGCCTGAAATGTCAAATTCATGATAACCAGGTACAGTACCTAAGAAGTCTGTAAGCGGATAAATAAGGCTTACAAACTTATTATTCTTAAGCTTTGTAGGAACTTCAGTATCTTCATCTTCCGGATCTGCATAAGCAAGAGCCCAGTTATTGTCTGCACAATACCGCTTGAAATCATCGAGCTCAGCACTTGGTACATATCCCGAAAGCCATGCAAGGTCATTTTCGCTTCCTTCCTTATCACAGCCGATGCCTGAATTGACATTTTCAAATTCAATGTCACTTTCAAGGCCTTTTTTGAAGGCTGTAATTGCAGGAACGAATTTTGCATTTTCTGTATAGAAGGCCTGAATTTCATCAAGCTCTTTTTCATCCTTTCTGATTTCCTCTTCCAGCTGAATTGTAGAAATTCTTGGGAAAGGAACTTCGAAAGCTTCAGGAAGAAGCTTTTCAGGACGACCTTCTCCGCCATTTATGATTAAAAAGCGGACAGTTTTCTTATCATTGTTAACAAGAATTGTATCGATATCCTGATCAACAAGGTTATACTTGTCGGCACTGATTTCGTACAATTTGAGTGCAATGCCTTTTTCTTTAAGGAAGTCTAAATCTTCGTTACTTACGCTTCCCCACTGTGCAAAGCGGTCAAGTTCAGTAGTATCAGCAGAAATCTCTTCCATCAGCTGCTTTTTGCGTTCTGATTTAGCAACAACTTCTTTACAAAGTTCAATTACCTTTTCATCAGAAAGTTTAGCTTCAGAGCCTTTTTTCTGCTTAGGAAGCTTAATTTCACCAAGAATTGACTCAGTGAGCATTGCATTATTTGAATATTCTTTGAAAGCAGTCAGTTTTTCGCTTGCACCATCTATTTTTTCAAGATGAACAAGACCAATCTTTCTTAAAGCCTTTAACGCCTCTTCTTTTTCCTTATTGAGAAGGACTACAGAGACTTTTTTCATTGGTTCAATCATTTGCCAGCCTCCTGTTCTTCATCAATTTTTGCCTGCAGCTTTTTCTTAGAAATCTTACTGCGTACTACGGCTGCAACCTGTTCATCACCAAGGTAAACTGTAATCTTTTTGATGTTTGCCTTAGTTTCAGGAATCTTAACCTTTTCGAACAGATTTACACGCTGTGTTGTTGTGCGGAGTTCCTGACTGAGTAAGCGAACCTGCTCATCCAGAACCTCTGCTTCAAGGTCCAATGACAAGGCCTTTTCCATTCGGTCTGCTGCCATATCAATCCACAGCGGAGTTTTATATAGATCGTAGTCACCACGGCCAAAGTCTGCACCTTCATATACCGGAATTGTTACACCGGCAATGTTGCCTACACCCTTTTTGATGTTCTTTACAGTTACCATATCCGGAGTAAAGGCTTCGCGTTCACCGAATACGGAAATCCACTGTTCAAACTCTTTTTCAAGGGCTACGCGCTGGGCTCGGACTTCCTTTGCCTTGGCATCTATAGTGCGGATTTCTGTCTGAAGCTGCTGTTTTTTGAGCATAAGGGTTGGAAGATAGCGCTTGTACATTTTAAGCGCATCTTTCTGTACCTTGAGCTCATTTTTTGTCAGCTTAATCTTTGCCATTCAGCACCCCTACTTCTTACTCTTAGGCCAGTATTCTTCAATAAGAGATGACTTAAGACCGGTTTCTTCTGGCTCAAAACAGTCAGCGAGAATCTTCCAGCCAAGATCCAAAGCGTCTTCCAGTGGAATATTCTTTGAAAGGTCCATCATTCCGTCTTCAAACTCCTTTCCGTATGCAAGAAGTTTTTCATCCCACTTACTCATATTGAAACCCATTGATTTCTTTTCAAGGGTGTCTTTGTAGTTTGAATAAAGACGGATCATACCATCCATAAGGGCACGGTGGTCGCTGCGTGTACTTCCGTTTACGTTCTGCTTCAAACGTGAAAGAGAACCGAATGGTTCGATACGTCCACCCTTAAGGTAGTACTGACCTTCTGTAATATAACCTGTGTTATCTGGAACCGGGTGAGTAACATCATCACCAGGCATTGTAGTTACAGCAAGAATTGTTACAGAACCTGCGCTATCAAAGTCTACGGCTTTTTCGTAGCGGGCAGCAAGCTGTGAGTACAAGTCTCCAGGGTAACCACGGTTAGAAGGAACCTGCTCCTGTGTAATGGCAATTTCCTTCATTGAGTCGGCAAAGTTTGTCATATCTGTAAGAAGAACAAGA